>Ga0207677_10000027_pt1 | contig 125785 bp, 124 predicted proteins | sample KBSMisM42_FD_184311 | JGI IMG/M metagenome (GOLD analysis project Ga0207677, IMG submission 184311) | Miscanthus rhizosphere microbial communities from Kellogg Biological Station, Michigan, USA - KBS Miscanthus M4-2 (SPAdes) (version 2) | ecosystem: Host-associated > Plants > Roots >...
GGGGGGGGGGGGGAGGTTAGCGCGTCCGGGCCCATGTTCTGGATAGCGAGAGCGGGGGGGCAAAAGGTCACTATCCAGACCGCAAAACGACAGGAACTGCGTCGGGTTCCAAACGAGCGAAAATTTTTTTGCGTTGCGGGGAGGGCGCGGAAGGGTCAGGCGCCACCGCCATCGCCGTCCTCGACGATGCCGATGGTGACCGAATAGCGGCCGCGCGCAGGGTCGCGGTCGAGCGCCGAGCGGAGCTGGCGGGCGAGGCCGGTGACGATCCGGTCGAAGCGGTCGGCGAGCGCCTCGTCATAATCGACGCTGCCGGCCAGGGCGTCGACCGAGACCGACAGGCGTGCCGTGCCGGCGGCCCCGGCCTCGAGCACCACCGACACCATCTCGGCGCCGCACAGCATGCCGAACTCGACGATCTCGGTGACCAGGAAGGCGACCGACACCGCCGCATCCTGGGTGGCGTAGAGCGGCGCGACGTCGAGCCGGATCTGCATGCCGGCGGCGCCCGCCGGGGCGGTGGCGCGCAGGTTGGCGCCGAGCTCGGACAGCAGCGGCTTCAGGGCGACGCCGCGATTGGCCTCGAGCTCGGCATAATGGTTGCGGTGAACGACGGCGAGCGCGTCGACCCGGCGCTGGATCGAGGCATAGGCGGCGGCGACCTCCTCGCCGGCAGCGCCGCGGGCGTGGAGGTTGAGCAGCGAGGCGACCACCTGAAGGTTGTTCTTTACTCTGTGGTGGACCTCGCGGACGAGGCGCGTCTGCCGCACCACCGCCGCTTCGAGTTCGGCCTCGTGGCGGGCGACGGTGCGGGTCACCTCGTCGAACGCGGCGCCCACCGCGGCGATCTCGTGGGCCGGGCTGCGCACGGTCGGCAGATCGACCCCGCGGTCGCCGGGCCGGTAGGCGGAAATGACGTTCTGGATCCGGCCGAGCGGGCGCAGCAGCAGCCGCTGGACGATAATCCAGCCGACCAGCGAGGCCCACAGCCACATCAGCACCGGGGTCAGGATGACGAGCAGGTCGGTGGCGGCAACCGGCGGCACCGCGGTCCGCAGCCGGGTCGCATATTCGCCGTTGGACGACGGCAGCTCGGCGACGACCTCGCGCGACAGCGCGCCGGCCGGGGGCGCCGAGCGCAGCGGCATCACCCGCCGCCCCTGGACCAGCTCGAGCGCGAAATCGCCGGCGGCGGGCGGCGTGTTGACGATTCGGGCGAGGGTGTCGCGGCGATATTCGGCGATCCCCTCGAGCTGGCCGCGCGCGTCGTAGAGGAAGACGCGGAGCCGGTCGCCTCCCTGCATGATCACCAGCCGGCCGGGCTGGTCTCGCGCCGGCGGCGCCGCCGGCGGGATGAAGCCGGGCGTCCGGCAGCGCGGCTGCGGCCCTTCGCCGTAGAGGGCGAAGCGGCCGGGCGTGTTGGGGTAGCGCTCCAGCCGGGCGAAGGTGCGCGCGCAGATGGCGGCGGGGTCCCCCGTCTCGATGATCGAGTCGCGGGCGGCGCGGAGCGCGAAGGCGTTGCGCGACAGAGCGAGGGTGAAGCGCTGGACGTGGACCGCCAGAGTGGCGTGCGCCTCGACATCGGCCTTGGCGCGGTTGGCGCGGGCATTATCGACCGAGGCGGTGATGGCGATGATGCCGAGCGGCAGCAGGCCGAGGCTCAGGATGAAGAACATCTTCACCCCGGTCGACAGCCCCGCCCAGCGCGAGGCAAACCAGGTTTGCATGTCGCCGTTCAAGAAGGCGCGTCCCTCATCGCGGGAAAGGCCGTCAGCCAAGCTTCCCGAGCAAATCGAGCATTTCCGGCGGAATGTCTTCGTGGAGCGTCCGGTCGTAGACCGACTTCAGCGCCTCGCCGACGCTCTTGGAGGCACTGCGGGGACGCCTCTGAGGCTTCGCTCCGCCTGGCCCCTTTTTGTCGCTGGTCAATGAACGTCACCCCTCACGGCTCAAGCCGCCCGCAGCCATTATTTTGCTGTTTGGCGAGCCGACACGGCAGCCGTCCCCGCTGAACAGACGCAAAGCTTCGGCGGCACCGAATAATCGGACCGCGCGGGGTTGGAAACAAAAAACTCCGACGATTGTTCCACCCTCGCGCGAGGACGGGGCCGGGCATGTTTCCCCGTTTGATGCGCATCGTTGCGCGACCGACACGGGTTGCAATCGCGCAGGCGTCCACTCAATAGGCCCGTGACGATTGAAGGAGTCTAATCCACATGTCGCTTGGCCAGGAACTCGCGCCGCATCTTCCCTTTCTCCGCCGCTACGCCCGCGCCCTGACCGGCACCCAGGCCCATGGCGACAATTTCGTCCGGGCGACGCTGGAGGCGATCGTCGCCGCGCCCGAGAGCTTCCCGCGCGACGTCGATCCGCGGCTCGGCCTCTACCGCACCTTCCACGCAATCTGGTCGTCGGCCAATATCGAGGAGGGGCCGGGGCACGGCGCCGCCGGCGAGGCCGAGGACATCGCCCAGGCGCGGCTGTCGCGGATCACGCCGCTGTCGCGCCAGGCGCTGCTGCTGACCGCGATGGAGGGCTTCACCCCGGAGGATGCCGGCTATCTGATCGGCGCGTCGGGCGCGGAAGTGGAGGCGCTGGTCGCCGAGGCGCTCGCCGAGATCGAGCGCCAGACCCGCGCCGAGGTGCTGATCATCGAGGACGAGCCGATCATCGCGATGGACATCGAGACGATCGTCCGCGATCTCGGCCACAACGTCACCGGCGTCGCCGTCACCCGCGACGAGGCGGTCAGCCAGGCGATGGCGCGCCGCCCGGGCCTGGTCCTCGCCGATATCCAGCTCGCCGACGACAGCTCCGGAATCGACGCGGTCAAGGACATCCTCGCCGAATTCGCCGTGCCGGTGATCTTCATCACCGCCTTTCCCGAGCGGCTGCTGACCGGCGAGCGGCCCGAGCCGACCTTCCTGATCACCAAGCCGTTCCAGCGGCAGACGGTGAAGGCGGCGATCGCCCAGGCGCTGTTCTTCGACGCCGCGACGGTGCCGGCCTAGGGGCGCGGAACGGGGACAGTTGCTTTTCCGCACCGCCGAGCGAAGCCCCGATCGGCCGTGCGGAAAAGTAACTGTCCCCAGCGGAACCGGCTCCGCGCGCAGCGCGTTGCCCGCCTGTAACGACTGGAACTCGAACAGGACTGCCGATGAGCGAACCTGAGCATATCAGCACCACCGAGGCCCGGGCCGGCTCGACGCCGCACATGACCCGCTACATCCTCGGCTGGGGCCTCGCTCTGGTCATCATCATCTTCGTGGTCCTGTTGCTTGTCTGGCGGTAAACCCTATCTTCGAGGCAATGCGGGGGGCGCCGGCCGGCGATCCCAGCGCAGCGCGGAATTTGTGGCGTAAGGGGCAGTCGATGGCGGGCGAACAGCCGGCGCAGACGCGGGACGGGGGCGATTGGGCGCCGCTGCCCGACGACGAGTTCAGGGACCAGCTCGGCCAGGTCATCCCGCATCTTCGCGCCTTCGGCCGGTCGCTGTCCGGCAGCCGCGATCTCGCCGACGACCTCGTCCAGGAGACGCTGCTCAAGGCCTGGGCGGCGCGCAAGCGCTTCCAGGCCGGCACCAACATGCGCGCCTGGACCTTCATCATCCTCCGGAACCTGTTCCTCAGCCAGATGCGCCGCGCCCGCTTCAAGGGCGAATGGGACGAATTGACCGCGTCCAAATTGCTCGCCGCGCCGGCCAGCCAGGACCGCCATATCGAATTGGGCGACATGCAGCGGGCGCTCCTCCATTTGCCGCAGCCGCAGCGCGAGGCGCTGATCCTGGTCGGCGCCGGCGGCTTCGCCTACGAGGAGGCGGCCGAGATTTGCGGCTGCGCGGTCGGCACGATCAAGAGCCGGGTCGCCCGCGGCCGGGTCGCTCTGGAAAGCCTGCTGAACGAGGGCAAGCTGCCGTCGCGCCGCTCGCACCAGACCGGCGACAACCGCACCGCGCTGCAAAGCATCATGAGCGAAGTGGACGAATTGAGCCGCGACCGCGAGCCGGCCGGCGGCGAAGCGCAAGGGGATTAGTCGAGCCGGGCGAGCAGGTCTTCGAACGGCTTCAGCGAGCGCAGCTCGCCGTCCATCTGGAACGCCTGGCGCAGGGCATCGCCCACGCCGGCGTGGACGGTGGGAGGAGCCACCTTCACAAACCGCCGGATCGAGGTGCTGGCCATGGCCTTCATGCGCAAATCCCATTCCTTCACGCCAAGATTAACGTAGTTTGGGGCGTCCAGTTGCAATCGTTGCGCGGGTGAACGGAGGCGGGGCGGCGCTGTGGCATGAATGATACGAATCGTAACCAGGCCGTTAACCATGCGATCGCCCGGGCGCGCGCGCATTCTCCGTTCCTGAGCTTCCAGCTCGAACGGCTGCCCGCGGTCGCAGCGGCGCTGGCGGCCGGGCCGCTCGAGCAGGCGCTGGCGGCGGCCGGGCGCGAAGCCGAGGCGGCCGACGTCATGGCCGCGGCGCGGCGCGAGCGCAGCGGCTACGCCCTCGCCCTCGGCCTTGCCGACCTTGCCGGGATTTGCGGTCTCGAGGCGGTGGTGACGGCCTTGTCCGACCTTGCCGACCGCCTGCTCGAACGGGCGCTGGCGGCGGCGATCGCCGAGCGGACGCCCGGCGCGGACGCACAGGGCTTCGCGATCGTCGGGCTCGGCAAACTGGGCGGCTGCGAGCTCAACTATTCCTCGGACGTCGACCTGCTCTTCCTCTACGATCCCCGGACGCTGCCCCGAAAGCCGCGCGAGGAGCCCGATCAGGCGGCGCTGCGCATCGCCCAGCGCATCGTCGAAATCCTCCAGAAGCGGACCGAGGACGGCTATGCGTTCCGGGTCGATTTGCGGCTGCGCCCGTCGCCCGAGGTGACGCCGATCGCGCTGCCGGTCGACGCCGCCATCTCCTATTACGAATCGGCGGCGCTGCCGTGGGAGCGGGCGGCCTTCATCCGCGCCCGCCAGGTCGCCGGCGACCGCGCGATCGGCGGCTATTTCCTCGACGCGATCCATCCCTTCGTCTGGCGGCGCGCGCTCGATTACGGCGCAATCGGCGAGATTCGCGCGATCAGCCGCCGGATCCGCGACCATTATGCGCAGGGTCAGGCGCTCGGCCCGGGCTACGACGTCAAGCGCGGGCGCGGCGGCATCCGCGAGGTCGAGTTCTTCATCCAGATTCACCAGCTCATCCACGGCGGCCGCGAGCCCGAGCTGCGCGCGCGCTCGACGCTCGACGCGCTCGCGGCGCTCGAGCGAGCGGGCCGGATCGCCGCCGCCGACGCCGCCGTCCTCGGCGCCGCCTATCCGCTGCTGCGGACGATCGAGCACCGGCTGCAGATGGTTGACGACCGCCAGACCCACGTCCTGCCGGCCGAGCCGGAGGCGCTCGACAATGTCGCCAGGCTCCACGGGCTCGCCGACGGGGCCGCCTTGCTGGCCTTGCTGAAGCCCGATGCGGAGGGCGTTGCCGCCCTCTACGACACGCTCGCGGGCGGGGAGGGGGACCGGCTGCCCGAGCACCCGCAGGCGCTGGAGCGGGCGCTCGCCGGGGCGGGCTTCGCCGAGCCCGGCGCAGTGCGCGCCCGAATCGAGGGCTGGCGTTCGGGCAAGGTGCGGGCGCTGCGCACCGCGCCGGCGCGCGAGGCGTTCGAGGCGATGCTGCCGGAGCTGATCGCCGCATTCGGCGCCGCGCCCGATCCGATGCGGGCCGCGAACCGCTTCGAGGATCTGATCCTTAAGCTGCCGACGGGGGTCAATTTCTTCCGCCTGCTCGAGGCGCGCCCGGTGCTCGCCGAGCATCTCGCCGCGATCCTCAGCCACGCGCCGCCGCTCGCCGAGCAATTGGGCCGGCGCGCCGACCTGCTCGACGGCCTGATCGACGCCAGCGCCTTTGCGCCGGCGCCGGCGGTCGATTCGCTCGCCGGCGACTTCGCCCGCGCCGACCGCGCCGGCGAGGATTATCAGCAGCTGCTCGACCGGGTCCGGCGCCGGGTCAACGAGCGGCGCTTTGCGCTCGGTGTCCAGCTCGTCGCCGCCCATACCGACCCGCTCGATGTCACCGAGGGATATTCGCGAGTCGCCGAGGCGGCGATCCGGGTGCTGGCCGACGCCGCCGTCGCCGAGTTCGAGGCGCGGCACGGGCGGGTCGCGGGATCGGAGCTGCTCATCCTCGGCCTCGGCCGGCTCGGCGGCGAGGCGCTGACCCATGCCTCGGACCTCGATCTCGTCTATCTGTTCAGCGGCAGCCACGAGGCGGAGTCGGACGGCCCCAGGCCGCTCCGCGCGACCGACTATTTCAACCGGCTGGCGCCCCGCGTCACCGCCGCGCTGAGCGTTCCGACCGCGGCCGGGCCGCTCTACGACGTCGATACCAGGCTCAGGCCCTCGGGCACCGACGGCCTGCTCGCGATCAGCCTCGAAAGCTTCGCCGCCTATCAGAGCGAGCGCGCCTGGACCTACGAGCATATGGCGCTCACCCGGGGGCGGCCGGTCTACGGCTCGGCGCAGGGCCGCGCGGCGCTCGCGGCGATCGTCCTCGACGTGCTCAAACAGCCGCGGGACGCCGGCAAGCTCGTCGCCGACGCGGTCAAGATGCGCCGCGACATGCGCGCCCACAATCCGCCCGGCGGCCCGTTCGACATCAAGCGCGGCGAGGGCGGCCTGATCGACCTCGAATTCGCCGTCCACGTCCTCCAGCTCCGCCACGGCATCGGCCTTCATCCGCACCTCGAGGACGCGCTCGCCGAGCTCGAGGCGGCCGGGCTGGCCGGCGCCGGAATCGATCCGGCGTTGCGCCTGTTGACCCGCATCCTCGTCATCCTCCGGCTGGTGTCGCCGAGCTCGGCGGCGCCGCCCGAATCGAGCCGGCCGCTGGTCGCCCGCGCCTGCGGCTTCGACGATTGGGACAAGCTGGTCGCCGGCCACGACGCGGCGCGCGCCACGGTCAGGTCTTTCTGGGCGGAGGTTTCGGGGCAGAAATGAGTTCACCTCGCGTTCAGGCGGGGCGCGGCAATCCGTAACCGGTAACGTAATCGGATACGGATCATGGCTGAAGACTTCGTTCGCGCACTGGGCCTGCCGTTCATGGCGCACCGCCTGCGCCGCCTTTCCGAGCTGATCCTCGAAGGCTCGTCGGCGGCGCTCAGGAGCATCGGCTTTCAGGGGCCGGCGCGGGCCGGCTCGACCCTGCTGCTGCTCCGCGACAACGGCCCGACCAGCATCACCGAAATCGCCTATCGCCTTCGGCTCAGCCATCCGTTGATCATCAAGCTCGCGGCGGCGCTCGGCGAGGCCGGCCTGGTCCGCGACGAAAGCGATGCCGCCGACAGCCGCCGCCGCCTGATCGCGCTGACCGAAAAGGGCCGGGCCGAAGCGGCGCGGATCGCCGATTTGTCGGCGGCGCTCGGGCGGGTCTTCGCGGCGATGTTCGAAGAGGCCGGCGCCGACCTCTACGCCGCGCTCGAGCGGTTCGAGGAGGCGGCGGAAGCGCGGCCGATCGCCGCCCGGCTCGAAGCCGAGCTTCAAACGGAAAGGGAAATGTCGTGAAATTTTCTGCGCTCGCCCTCGGCCTGGTCGCCGCCACCGCCACCGCCCAGCCGCCCCAGCCGCCCGAGTCCGCGCCGGGACCGCGGCCGATGATGCGGATGATGCGGCCGCCGCCGCCGGCAATGGCCGGCACCCGCGCCGATCTCGCCATCGAGCTGGTCGCCGGCATGCCGACGATCCTCGCCACGGTGAACGGCCGCGGCCCCTATCGCTTCGGCGTCGATACCGGCGCGGGCGGCTATTTGCGTGTCTCGCCGGCGCTGGCCGAGGCGCTCGCGCTGCAGCCGGCCGGGGAAGCGATGGCGGGCGATCCTTCCGGCCGCAACCCGATCCGGATCCCGGTCTACCGGGTCGACAGCCTCGCCTTCGGCGGGCTCAGCTTCACCGGGATCAGCACGACCGCGCTGCCCCAGCTCGGCCCGCGCGCCGCCCAGGTCGACGGCATCATCGGCATCGGCTTTTTCGAGCATTTGCTGCTGACCATCGATTACGGGGCGTTGCGGCTCAGCGCGGCGCCGGGGGCGCTGCCGCCCGCCAACGGCCGCGACGTCGTCGCGACGATTCTCGACCGCAGCCTGATCTCGGTGCCGCTCAAGATCGGCGAGGCGACCCATCTCGTCCATCTCGACACCGGCAACACCGCCGCGCCTTTGTTCCTGCCCGCCGATATCGTCGCCACCCTGCCGACCAGCGGCGAGCCGCGGCTGCTCGGCCGGGCGCGCACGGTAAGCCAGGAGATCGAGATCAGGTCGCTCGGCCTCACCGTCCCGGTCAGCGTCGGCACCACCCGGCTGCCGGTCGCCGCGGTCGGCTATCCGGCCGCGGCGCCGCCCGGCAATATCGGCTCGCTGGCGCTGGCCGGGATGGCGCTGACCGTCGACTATGCCAACCGCCGGGTCCGCATCGTCCCGAGCGCGATTGGTGACAGTCACTAGTGACAGTCACTATTCACCACCTTGGCGCTTGCTCCGGGCGCGGTTGAGCGTCACAACTTCGGCTCTCGGCGGCTTGGAGATTCGGGAATGTTGGCCGAAGGCGATCCGGTACCGGACGTGACCCTGATCGGAATGGACGGCACGGCGGTGAGCCCGGCCGATTTCCGCGGCCAGAAGCTGGTCCTTTATTTCTATCCCAAGGACGACACTTCGGGCTGCACCCGCGAGGCGCAGGATTTCACCGCCCTGGCCGGGGAGTTCGAGAAAGCGGGGACGTGGATCCTCGGCGTCTCCAAGGACAGCCCCGAGCGCCACGCCAGGTTCGCCGCCAAATACGGCCTCAAGGTCAAGCTCGCCACCGATCCGGACGGAAGCGTCTGCGAGGCGTTCGGGGTGTGGGGCGAGAAGAGCCTCTACGGCCGCAAATATATGGGGATCGACCGCGCCACCTTCCTCATCGACCGCGACGGCACCGTCGCCCGGATCTGGCGCAAGGTGAAGGTGCCCGGCCATGCCGAAGAGGTGCTCGCCGCGGCGCGCCAGCTTCCCTAGGGGCCTGTATCCATAACCGGAGGCGGTCGTGACAGGTTGGCATTTGTTGTCCGGCAAGGAGCGAGGAGGGAGCGATGTTGAATACATCGTGACCGATCGAGCGACGCGGTCCGGGCGGCAAAGGACAACCTGCCGCTGCGCGGTCGGCCGGAGAAGCCGGCTGGCGGCGTCGGCCAGCTCGGCCGGGCTGCCCGGCCCGGCCTTCACTGCCCTCCTTGCCAGCCGGCTTCTCCGGCCGATCACGGCCACCTCCGGTTATGGATACAGGCCCTAGATGGCCGCGTTTCGCCTTCGCCTGACCCGCGGCCGCATGGCCCGGGGAACGTGGCGGCGTCGCAACCGTTTCTGGCGGATGATCGGCTCTCCGGTGATCTGGCCCGCAATGGGCGCGCTCGCGCTGGCGGTCGGGGTCGGCGTCCAGCTCGGCGAGAGCGCGGTGCGCGAGATCGATCCGCTCTACTTCCAAGGCCCCGCGGCGCGCCCGATGGGCGTCGATCCGCCGCCGCCGGCGGCGCCGTCGGCCTACGCCCAGGCTTATGGCTGGGAGACCGGCAATGCGGCGCGGCTGGCCGAGAGCGGCATCGACTATCCCTATGCGCCGACGCCGGTTCCGGTGGCGCTGCCGATCGCCGCGCCCGCCGAGCCGCCGCCGCCGCTCAGCCTGGCGCCGTGGCCGCCGGGTCAGGTCTCGGCCCATCCCGAGGTCGAGCGCTACACCGACTATCCGATCGAGGAGAAGGTGCCGACGGCCGAGCCCGCCGCCGAGGAGCCGCCCGCGGCCGATCCCGCCGACGAAGAATAGGATTTCCGGCGCGGCGCCTTGCCCTGCTAGAACATGATCGACCTGGACTCATTCCGCTCACCCTGAGGAGCCGCTGAGCGACAGGCTCGGTCCCTCCTCAGGATGAGCGGTTCAGCATAAGCTGATCATGTTGTAAGTCTGGGTTGAAGGAGCGTCCTATGGTCCCGATCCTCGCTTTATTGCTGCTCTCGGTCCAGGCGGCGCCACCCTCGATGGTGCCGCAGGCTTCGCCGCATTGCACGCCGCGGCCGGCGTCTGCCTCGCGGCGCATCGACCAGCTGCTCGCCTCCGCGGACGGAGCGAGCGCGGCCACCGCCTACCGGGTCCGCAACATCGGCGAGGAATATCAGATCCTCGCCGCGCTCGGCCTCTGCCCGCACCAGCAGTCGCTGGTGATGAACGGCCGCAAGCCCTACGACGTCCTCCGCGCGATCGACTCGCGGACCGGCGCCGAGCGCGAGCTCTGGTTCGACATCGGCGCGTTCTTCGGGCGATGGTGAGCGTCGCCGACGCCTGCCGGACCGTCCTCCTCACCGCCGAGCCCCATGCCAAGGTCAAAGCCGCCCGCGCCGCGGCGCGGGCGTGGCGGCGGGGCGCCCTCGCGCACGCATTCGATGTCGCCATGCCCGAACGCCCGGCCCGCCCCGCCCGGCCGGAGCTGCGGCCGCCGCAGCACATGCCCAAGCGCGGCAAGGCCGGATCGGAGCGCAGCCGGATCGCGATGCTTCATGCGCTCGCCCATATCGAGTTCGGCGCGATCGATCTCGCCTTCGACATGGCCGGGCGCTTCGGGGCCGGCCTGCCGCCGGCCTTCGTCGACGACTGGCTCGGCGTCGGCGCCGACGAGGCGATCCATTTCGCTTTGCTCGACCGCCGGCTGGGCGCGCTCGGCGCCTGCTACGGCGCCTTGCCCGCGCATGACGGGCTGTGGCAGGCGGCCGCCGCGACCGCGCAGGATCTGCTCGCCCGGCTGGCGGTGGTGCCGATGGTGCTGGAAGCGCGCGGGCTCGACGTCACCCCGGCGACGGTGGCGGCGTTCGAACGCGCCGGCGATGCCCGCTCGGCGGCGATCCTCGCCCGCATCTACCGCGACGAGATCCGCCACGTCGCCGCCGGCACGCGCTGGTTCAAGAGCATCTGCGAATCCCGCGGGCTCGCCGCCGCTCCTCACTGGCAAAGCCTGATTCGAGCCCACTTCCGCGGCACGGTTAAGCCGCCGTTCAACGACTCGGCGCGGGGCGAAGCCGGTCTGTCCCGGGATTTCTATGCAGGGGTTGCCGGGTCAGAACTTGTTTAACACTGTCCGGTCCACGCGTTGGGGGGCATTCCAGCGCACAGTTGAGCGGGGCCGGAAGGCCCGGGATTTTCAAATTGCGGTCGCCAGAGCGTGATCGTGCCGGCCCGCGGGCCGACCGGGGAAAACGATGACGACGAACGCCAAAGCGAACGCTGGCTTCACTGCGAAGTTTCACACCATCTTCAAGCCGCGGGACCTCTTCCTGCACGACGGCAAGAGCCTGCGCCGCTTCACCATCGGCGCGCGCCTCCAGATGGCGGCCGTGCTGGCCGCCTTTGTTTTGCTGGCCTGGTCGAGCTTCGCCACCTTCCAGGCGATCTCGGCGATGAACGGCGACGTCGCCCAGATGGAGCGCCAGGTCGCGCAGATGCAGGCGGACATCGCCGCGATCCGCAACGAAGCGCGCCAGCGCGCCGCCGCGCTCGAGCGCCGCCAGCAATTCCTCGCCGCCATGCTCTCCGACAATGCCAATGAGGACCGCCTCGCCGCTCTGCTTCCGGCCGCGGCCAGCGAGTCCGACAATCCCGCCGTCCAGGCGGTCGCGCAGACGTTCGACACTGTCGAGGACATGCAGGCGGCCTTCGTCGAGCGGGTTCAGGCCGCCACCCGCCAGCGCTACCGCGCGACCGCGGGCGCGCTGAGGCAGCTCGGCTTCACCCCGGCCCGCTTCCACGGCGCCGCCGCCGCGGTGGGCGGCCCCTACGAGCCGGTGCCGACGTCCGACAATGCCGATCCCCGCTTCCGCGAGCTGTTCACCACCTGGCGCCAGCTCGACCAGCTCGAGCACGGCGTGGCCGCGATCCCCTCGGCGATGCCGCTCCACAACGATGCCAATTTCACCAGCGGCTTCGGCGTCCGCTCCGATCCGTTCCGCGGCCGCGCCGCGATGCACGCCGGTATCGACCTCGCCGGGCCGATGGGCACCCCGATCTACGCCACCGCCGACGGCGTCGTCGGCCGCTCCGAATGGAACAATGGCGGCTACGGCAACCTCGTCGAGATCGACCACGGCCAGGGCATCCAGACCCGCTACGGCCACCTTTCGCAGCGGATCGCGGTCGCCGGCCAGCGCGTCCGCCGCGGCGACCTGATCGGGCTGATGGGCTCGACCGGCCGTTCGACCGGCAGCCATCTCCACTACGAGGTCCGGATCGACGGCCGCGCGGTCAATCCGACGCCGTTCATGCAGTCGAGCAACACCTTCCTCGCGCTCCAGCGCCGGGTCGACCAGCCGGTCGCGATCGGCGGCCCGACCGGCGGCTCGCGCTAAGGAGCTCTAAAGGGGACAGTCACTTGTCCCCATCCCCGGGGACGCTGCGCCATAGCATCGCCAGAAAGGCCAGCTGGGCGCCGGCGATCGCGACGAACAGGACAAAGGCGAGCGGCGCATAAGGCATTGCCCCGCCGGTGGGGCAGGGATCCATCTCGCCGCATTCCAGCCGGAAATAGGCGATCAGAAACAGCAGCAGCGGCGAGGCGAGCAACGTCGTCCAGATCGTCGTGACCGTCTTTTGCCAGCGGCTCATCGCCCCGCCCCCGTTCAGCACTCACCCGCGCAATCGTCGCCGATCTCGACCTGGAAGGTGGCGTGGGTGATGCCGAAATCGTGGGCGACCCCGTGGGCGCAGCCGGCGAGGAAGGAGTCGCCCGGAAAGCCGCCCGGCATGACGAGATGCGCGGTGAGCGCGAACTCGGTGGTGCTCATCGGCCAGATGTGGAGGTCGTGGATGCGCTCGACGCCGGGGCGGGCGAGCAAATGGGCCTGGACCGCGTCCGGATCGATCCCGCGCGGCACCCCGGCCAGCGCCATGGTCAGCGAATCGCGGAACAGGTCGGCGCCGGCGAGGAGGATGACGAGAACCACGATCAGGCTGGTCACCGGATCGATCCACAGCCAGCCGGTCGCTTCGATCGCGATCCCCGCCGCGACCACGCCGGCCGAGACGAGCGCGTCCGCCACCATGTGCAGATAGGCGCCGCGGATGTTGACGTCGCGGCGCCGGCCGCGCGCGAACATCAGGGCGGTGGCGGCGTTGATGACGATGCCGATCGCGGCGACGACGGTGACCGTGCCGCCCTCGACGAGATCGGGAATGATCAGCCGGAACATGGCGTGATAGGCGATGAACGAGACCGCGATCAGCAGCAGCACCGCATTGGCGAGCGCGGCGAGGATCGACGAGGCCCTGAGCCCGTAGCTGAATCGCGGCGTCGGCGGCCGCTTCGAAAGGATCGCCGCCGCCCAGGCGGTGGCGAGGCTGAGCACGTCGGAGAGATTGTGGCCGGCGTCGGCGAGCAGGGCCATCGAATTGGCCCAGAAGCCGTAGACCGTCTCGACCCCGACGAAGCCGAGATTGAGGGCGATGCCAATCGCGAACGCCCAGCCGAAATCGTCCGGCCTGTGGCCGTGGCCTTGATGATGGTGGTGATGCCCGCCGTGCGCGTGGGCGTGCATCAGGGACAGCTACCGGGGACAGTCACTTTTCCGCACGGCGGCGCCTGCTCGGCAAGACGGTGCGGAAAAGTGACTGTCCCCATTCGTCATTTGCCCCGCTTCTGGCGATGCTCCGCCAAATCGAGCACCGCATTGGCCTCGCCCTCGGGGAGCAGGCCCAATCGGCGGGCGACCTCCTGATAGGCCTCGGCCTCGCCGCCGAGATCGCGGCGGAAGCGGTCCTTGTCGAGCTTCTCTCCCGAGCTCATGTCCCACAGCCGGCAGCCGTCCGGGCTGATCTCGTCGGCGAGGATGATGCGCGCGAAATCGTTCTCCCAGAGCCGGCCGAACTCGAGCTTGAAGTCGACCAGGCGGATGCCGATGCCGGCGAACAGGCCGCAGAGGAAATCGTTCACCCGGATCGCCATGTCGGCGATCTCGTTCATCTCGTCCTGGGTCGCCCAGCCGAAGCAGGCGATATGCTCGTCGGCGATCATCGGGTCGCCGAGCGCGTCGTCCTTGTAATAATATTCGATGATCGTGCGCGGCAGCTGGGTGCCTTCCTCGATGCCGAGCCGCTGCGACAGCGTCCCCGCGGCGACGTTCCTCACCACCACCTCGATCGGCACGATCTCGACCTGGCGGATCAATTGCTCGCGCATGTTCAATCGGCGGATGAAATGGGTCGGGATGCCGATCGTGGCCAGCAGGGTGTAGAGATGCTCGGAGATGCGGTTGTTGAGCACCCCCTTGCCGGCGATGCTCCCACGCTTCTGGGCGTTGAACGCGGTCGCGTCGTCCTTGAAATACTGGATCAGGGTGCCGGGCTCGGGGCCCTCGTAGAGGATCTTGGCCTTGCCTTCGTAGATCAGTCGGCGGCGGGACATGCGGGTGGGCCTCCGGCTTCACGGCGTGGGCGTAACGGGGAAGGCGGCGCTATAGTGGAACGCGCGGGCGAGGGCAAACGCGGCGCTAGGTGACCTTGCCGCGCACCGCATATTTGGGGTCGCGCCAGCTTTCGCTCTCCATGATCGCCACCAGCCGGTCGACTGCCTGCCAGATATCCTCGAAGCCCAGATAGAGCGGGGTGAGGCCGAAGCGGATCACGTCGGGGGCTCGGAAATCGCCGATCACCTCGGCCGCGATCAGCGCCTGGCAGATCTCGAACGCATGGGGGTGGTGGAACGAGATGTGGCTGCCGCGCTGCTCCTGGCTGCGCGCGGTGATGCATTCGAGCTCGGGGCAGCGTTGCTCCATCAGCGCGTGGAAGACGTCGAACAGGGCGTTGGCCTTCGACCACAGGCGCTCGACCGTCACCCCCTCGAACGCGTCGATGCCGCATTCGAGCGCGGCGAGGCTGAGGATCGGCGGGGTGCCGGCGAGCATCCGGTCGATGCCGGCGGCGGGCGCATAATCGTCGGTGAAAGCGAACGGGCGGGCGTGGCCCATCCAGCCGCGCAAGGGCGAGACCAGCCGCTCCTGGAGATGCTCGGCGACGTAGAGGAAGGCGGGCGCGCCCGGGCCGCCGTTCAGATATTTGTAGCCGCAGCCGACGGCGAGCTCGGCGCCGGCGCCGTTCAAATCGAGCGGGACGGCGCCGGCGCTGTGGCTGAGGTCCCAGACCGTCATCGCCCCGGCCGCCCTGGCGCGCGCGGTCACCGCCGCCATGTCGAAGCGGGCGGCGGTCTTGTAGTGGACGTGGGTCAAGAGCAGCAAGGCGGTGTCGGCGCCGAGCCGGCGCTCCACCTCGTCGCGCGGAGCGATGTCGAGGGTAAGGCCGAGCAGATCGGCGACGCCGCTGGCGATGTGAAGGTCGGTGTGGAAATTGCCGGCTTCCGAAAGAAGCGTCTTGCGGTCCGACAGCCCGGCCGCCGCGACCAGCAATTTGAACAGGTTGACCGAGGTCGAATCGGTGACGATCACCTCGTTCGGCCTGGCCCCGATCAGCGGCGCGATCTTGGCGCCGATCCGCTGCGGCGCGCCGATCCAGTCGCGGCTGTTCCAGCTGCGGATCAGCTGCTCGCCCCATTCCTCGCCGACCACCTCGTCCAGCCGTGCCGCCGCCGCCTTGGGCAGCGGCCCCAGCGAATTGCCATCGAGATAGACGAGGCCCTCGGGCAGGTGGAACCGCTCGCGCAGCGGCCGCAGCGGATCGGCGGCGTCGGCGGCGCGCGCCTCGGCGAGGGTGAAGCTCATGACTTCCCGTCACCCCGGCGAAGGCTGGGGTCTCGTGGCGACGCGCCGCGACTTTCCGAGCTGGGATCCCGGCCTTCGCCGGGATGACGTTCGATGCGCAGCGCCCTCAATATCTCCTCGACCGCCGCCGCCCAGGCGGCGGTGCCGGGGGCGATCAGCTCGACATGGCCGGTGCGGTCGATCATGCGGACGCGGACGTCGTCGCCGGCGGCGCGCATCGGCGCGGCATAGCCTTCGGCATAAGCGACCGGGATGATCCGGTCCTGGCGGCCGTTGATCAGCACCTGGGGCAGGCCGAGCGGGGCGAGGCGGGGGACCGAGGTGTCCGCGTAATGGCCGCCGGTCAGCCGGCCGACCACTTCGTTGCCGCAGCCATTTTCGGAGCGGGCCGCCTCCTCGAGGTCGGGCAGGCCGCCGAGGCTGATCACGGCGCGGACCGGCAGCGGATTCGGCTGGCGCAGCGGCGAGCCGGCGGGGAGCCGCGGTCGGCCGGCGAGCCACAGCGCCAGGTGGCCGCCGGCGCTATGCCCGACAGCGACCAGGCGGGAGAGATCGAGATGATAGCGCGCCGCATGCTCGCGCAGCGCATCCGTCGCCGCCGCCGCGTCCAGGAACGTGCCGGGATAGCCGCCGCCGGACCGGTCGACGCCGCGATAGTCGATGTTCCAGACGGCGATGCCGTGGCGGGTGAGGTCGTCGGCGATCCAGCTCATGATCCGCCGGTCGGCAATCTCGCTCTGCCAGCAGCCGCCATGGACCATCAGCACGACCGGATGGGGCCCGCCGCCCTGCGGCAAAAACAGGTCGACGACCTGGAGCGGGTCGGCACCATAGGAAATGGTGGTGCTCGGGCTCGGCCGCGCCCGCTCCAGCAGGTCCGGCCAGGTCATCAGGCCGTTCGGGGCCGGGTTGCTCGCCTGCACCATCGCGCAGGCGGCTAGCGCCGGCGCGATCAGCAAGGCAAGCGATTTGATGTGGCGCATGGCGGTCCGCGGATAGACCGCCGCGCGCCGGGATCAAAGCCCCGAGCAGCGGCTCCGGCGCGGAGCCCAGGGCGCGGCGAACTGGATCTCATGGAGCTTGCACAGCGCGAACAGGGTCGCCTCCTTCGCATCGCGGAGCGTCTGGATGATCTTGCGTATGGTCATGATGTCCTCTTTCCGCCGCTCAGGCGGCGTTGCTGGTCAAAGCGAGGCTGAGGCCCGTGACCGCGAAGGCGGCGACCATGGCGAGCAGCTGATGGGTGCTGCCGTCCCAGCCGGCGAAGCGGGCGAGGCCGGCGCGAAGGGCGGCGGCGGCATTGTCAACGAGGTCGCCGAAGCCGTCATGATGATCGACCCACATCCGGCCGTCGAGTTCGTCACGCATGTTCCATTCCTTTCCCTGGTGGCCGATCGTTCGGCGTAGCCGGGAAATGGCAGGTCGAGGCCGGGCGCGCCAACGAAAGTCTCGACAGATAGTATAAGGTACGCTTATAGGCTGGACGATGGCCCGCCTGCCTCCCCTGAGCGCCGTGCGCGTGTTCGACGCCGCCGCGCGCCGCCAGAATTTCACCCAGGCCGCGGCCGAGCTCGGGATGACCCAGGCTGCGGTAAGCTATCAAATTCGCTTGTTGGAAGAACGGCTTGGCGTGCCCCTGTTCGTGCGCGCCAAGGGCCGCGTCTCGCTGACCGAGGCCGGCCGCCGGATCGCGCCCTTGATCGCGACCGCGTTCGAGACGCTCGAGGACGCCTTTGCCGGCCTCGTCGCCGACGATTCCGCTTTGCTTTCGGTGAGCACCGCCCAGACTCTCGCCACCGCTTGGCTGGCGCCGCGACTCGGCGCCTTTCAGGTCCGCCACCCCGACCTCGCGGTGCGCCTGTCGAGCGACAACCGGCTGGTCGATTTCTCGACCGGCGAGTTCCACGCCGCGATCCGGGTCGGCCGCGGCGACTGGCCGGGCCTCCGGTGCCATTTCCTGTTCCGGCTCAATTTCAGCCCGATCTGCAGCGCCGAATTCGCTGCCCGCCACCGGTTCGAACGGCCCGAGCAATTGCTCGACGTGCCGCGGCTCAGCCCCGCCGACGACTGGTGGCGCGACTGGCTCGCCGATGCCGGGGTCGCGACCGGCGGCAGGGGCGCCGATCCCGGCCTCGTCCTCGACAATCAGGTGATGGAGGCGAACGCGGCCTTCGCCGGCGCCGGCATCGCGATGATGACGCCGATGTTCTGGCGCGGCGAGCTCGCCTCCGGGCGGCTCGTCCAGCCCTTCGCGCGACTCCACGTCACCGACCGCAGCCACTGGCTGATCTATCCCGAGGGCCGCCGCAACCAGCCCAAGATCGCCGCCTTCCGCGACTGGATCCTGGCCGAGGCCGAGGCGGAGAAAGCGCGCGAGCCCGCCGAAATCTTCCGCCAGCCCCAACGACTTGAAAATTAGGGACGGTCCCTCTTTTTCTGCGGATGGAAAAGAGGGACTGTCCCTGTTTTCAGGCCTCGGGCGTCACTGCGTGGCGGCGGCGGAGCAGGCGGACCAGCCAGAACAGGCCGAGGCCGGTCAGCAGCCAGGGCGAGAGGGTGACGAGGATGACGAGCAGCATGTTGACGCCCGCCCGGAACGAGTCGGTGGCATTCTCGAACGCCTGGCTGACGCTCGGCCCGCGCGCCGGCCCCGGCGCGAGATTGCCCGAGCCGTAGCGGAACAGGATCGGCGTGGTGGCCAGCTGGCGCTCCTGCTCGGAGGTCGCGTCGCGCAGGCCGGCGATCTGCTGGCGAAGCGCCTGCCGCTCGTCTTCGAGCCGCGCCCGCTCGCCCCGGCGCAGGTTGCCGCGCTCGAGCCGCGTCTCGATCCGGTCGAGCTCGGCGCGCAGCTCGGCGAGATTGCCGGTGTTGCGCTTGAGCTCGGTGCCGATCTCGGTGCCGGAGACCTGGCTGTCGGCGAGCTCGCCGTCGGCCGCCTCGACCGCGCGGACGCTTTCGCGGCCGAATTGGGCGGCGATCTGCGGATCGACGAGGAAGGAGAGCATCGCCTCGACATCGTTTTCGTTGGCGGCGCGATAGTCCATGCCGGTGATCCGGCAGCGCGGGCCGTAGCGCTCGCACAGCCGCTGATGCTCCTGCTGCATCTCGGCGACCCGTTCGGCCTCGAGGCGGAACGAATAGCGATAGTCGAAGGCGACTCCGGGCGCGCTTTGCGGATCGATGCCGGGCCCCGCTTCGCGGCTCGGCCGGGCGCGCGGCGCGGGCAGCTCGGGCGGAATCGCGGACAGCCCGGAATCCGCCGCCGCCTCGGAGGCATTCGCGGCCTCGCCGGTGGCGGCGTTGGGCGGCGCGGTGGAGCGATCGCCGTCGGCCTGGCTGCAGGCGGCGGTGGTGGCGAGAAGCAAAGCAAGGATGGCAAGCGAACGGCGCACGATCAGTCTCCTCTCTGGTTGTCGTCTTACTCAACTAATATGATAGACAATCAGGGTTGGGGCGGGTGCGTGGGCTGCCTTGCTCTGCGAGGATGAGCCGGCGCCCCGGGCGGCTGGCGAAACGCCCTGCCGCACCCGCCCCCTTCCCTCCTTTGCGGGGAGGGAGAAGGGAATCAGGCGGAGGCGGGCGTCTCGGCCTCCTTCTTCGGGAACCAGCGCCGGCGGACGGTGCGGACGATCGCCCAGATCAGCGCCAGGGCGAGGGCCCAGGGCAGCAGGCTGATGACGAGGATCAGCAGCATCGTCGCCCCGTCGAGGAAATTGTCGGCGGCGCGCTGCAGCGCCTGCTTGAGCGTCGGCCGCTGGGCGAGGCCCGGGACGAGGTCGCCCGAGCCGTAGCGGAACACCATCGGCGTCGTCGCCAGCGATTCCTGCTGCTCGCTGCGGGTCTCGCGCAGCGCGCGGATCTGCGCGCGCAGCTGCTGCGCCTCATATTCGAGGCTCTCGCGCTCGCCGGACGGAATGCGCTGGCCGAGACGCGCCTCGATGCGGGTGAGATCGGCCTGCAGGTCGGCGAGGCTGCGGCCGGCGGCGCGGATCGAGGTGCCGACGTCGGTGCCGGTGATCTCGCTTTCGGTCAGCATGCCCTCGGCGCGGACCACCGCCTCGACGCCCTGGCGGCCGAACGCACGGGCGAGCGAGGGATCGAGCTTGAAAGCGAGCATCGCCTCGATATCGCGGTCGTTGACGACCCGGTAATGCATGCCGGTGATCCGGCAGCGGGCGACGGTGAGGCGCTCGCACATCTGGGCGTGCTGCTCCTGCACCTCGGAGATGCGGGGCGCGGCGAGGCGGAAGGCGTAGCGATAGTTGAAGGCGACCCCGGGCGCCGCGGTCGGCCCGACATCGGGGCCGGCGGCGGCTCTGCTCGCAGGGGCTCGGCTTTCGGCCGGCGCGACCACCCCTTCGGGCGCGGCGACATCGGCCGCCGCGTTCGACATTTGCTCGGATTGGGGCGGGGGCGGGCGCTGGCCGGACTGGCCGCAGGCGGCGGCGCCGGCGAGAAGCAGAGCGAACAGCGGAAGCGAGCGGCGCATGAGCGGTCTCCCCTTGTCTTCACTTACTCTATCAAAATAGTAGAGAATAGCAACGCTAAATTTCGGGTTGCGAATCAGGAGCTTGGGCAAAACGGCGACGAACGATTCGGGCGAGCGTGAAAAGGCCGCCGGCGAGGACCAGCCAGGGCAGCGCGACTCCGAAAAGCAGGATCATCGCGCCGAGGCTGTCCATCGAGATCGACCCGACCCGGGCGAGCGCTTCGGCGACCGGATTGGCCGCGGGCGGCGCGATCGCCTCGCGGGCGAGATAGGAGATCTCGACCGCCGACATCGCCAGCCGGCCGTGCATCTCGGCGAGCCAGGCGCGCGCCGCTTCGAGCTCCTCCTGGGCGGTGTTGATCGCCCGCTCGGCCTCGACCGCCTGGGCTATATTGCCGCTGCGCGTTTCGAGCAGGCCGGTGAGCCGCCGGATCAGCACCTCGCGGGTGCGGATCCGGGCCGCGCTGTCGACCAGCTGCCGCGACAGATCCTCGGCGGCGATCGACCGGTCCACCGTTTCCGCGCCGGCCGCGGCGGAGGTCACCATCAGCCCGCGCCCGAACGCCTCGGCGAGCGGCGCCGCGACCTGGAGATTGAGCGCGGCGGCCGCCGGCCCGCCATCCTCGCCGCCGCGCCGCATGCTGACGACTCGGCAGCGCGCCGGGCCGAGCCGCCGGCACAGAGCGAGATGGCGCTCCTGCACCGCCGGGACCCGGCCGCGCTCGAGCCGGAACGTGTAGCCATAGGTATAGGCGATCCGCGGCACCGTCACCGCGATCGGAGCCTGGCCCGGCCCGATTGCCGGCTCATGCTGAACGTCGCCGTCGATCGGCGCCATCCGCACCTCCGCGGGGGGCGGCGCCTGGGCGACGTCGAAGGAGCGCAACTCCTGGGCGGGCTCGTGCACCATGAACGGGATCGAGCGGCTGGCGGTGAAAAGCATCGCGCCGAGCGCCAGCACGAGCAGCGCGGACAAGGCGGACGCGATCAGGCGAGGCCGGGTCATCTGCATCGGGCGTCTCCCTTCAGCTAGGGATGATACTATATATCATATCGGCAAACAACCCGCTCGCCACCCGGAATCGGCCCTGCTAACGATTCGCCATGAGTGACGTTTTCGAGACCGTCCCGTTCGACGATGCCCTGTCCGAACGCTATCTGGTCTACGCCCTTTCGACGATCACCGCGCGTTCGCTGCCGGACCTGCGCGACGGGCTGAAGCCGGTCCACCGGCGCCTGTTATGGGCGATGCGGCTGCTCAAGCTCGATCCCGCCGCCGGCTACAAGAAGTGCGCCCGCGTGGTCGGCGACGTGATCGGCAAATATCACCCGCACGGCGATCAGTCGGTCTACGACGCGATGGTCCGCCTCGCCCAGGATTTCTCGCTCCGCTACCCGCTCGTCGACGGGCAGGGCAATTTCGGCAATGTCGACGGCGATAATGCGGCGGCGATGCGCTACACCGAGGCGCGGCTGACCGCGGCCGCGGGCGAGCTGATGGCCGGGCTCGACGAAGGCAGCGTCGCCTTCCGGCCCACCTACAACAATGAGGAGGAGGAGCCCGAGGTCTTCCCCGGCCTGTTCCCCAATCTGCTCGCCAACGGCGCCGCCGGCATCGCCGTCGGCATGGCGACCTCGATCCCGCCGCACAACGCCGCCGAGCTGATCGATGCCGCCATCCATCTGATCGATTCGCCGAAAGCCGATGACGCGGCGCTGATGGCCCATGTCCGGGGCCCGGACTTTCCGACCGGCGGCCAGGTGGTCGACTCGCCGGAGCTGATCGCCGCCGCTTATGCGAGCGGGCGCGGCGCCTTCCGGGTCCGCGCGACCTGGCACGTCGAGAAGGGGCCGCAGGGGACGTGGACCGCGATCGTCACCGAAATTCCGTTCCAGGTCGCCAAGGGCAAGCTGATCGAGCAGATCGCCCAGTTGATCGCCGACAAGAAACTGCCGATCCTCGCCGACGTCCGCGACGAATCCGACGCGGCGATCCGCATCTGCATCGAGCCGCGCAGCCGAACGGTGGAACCGGACCTCTTGATGGACAGCCTGTTCCGGCTGACCGACCTCGAAACCCGGGTGCCGCTCAATCTCAACGTGCTCGACGCCCGCCGGACGCCGCGGGTGATGGGCCTGAGGCAGGTGCTCGGCGAATGGCTCGCCTTCCAGATCGAGGTGCTGGTCAACCGCTCGAACCATCGCCTCGCGAAGATCGCCGACCGGATCGAGCTGCTCGACGGCTATCTGATCGCCTATCTGAACCTCGACCGGGTGATCCAGATCATCCGCGCCGAGGACGAGCCCAAGCCGCTGATGATCGCCGAGTTCGGCTTGAGCGACCGCCAGGCCGAGGCGATCCTCAACATGCGGCTGCGCGCCCTGCGCCGGCTCGAGGAGCTGCAGATCCGCAAGGAGCGCGACGCGCTCGAAAAGGAGAAAGCCGAGCTTCAAAAGCTGGTCGAATCGCCCACCCGGCAGCGCAGCCGGCTCAAGCGGGACCTTGCCGGGCTGAGGGAGCGCTATGGGCCGGACACCGCGCTCGGCCGGCGCCGCACCCGGATCGAGCAGGCCGGCCCGGCCCGCGAGATCCCGCTGGAAGCGATGATCGAGCGCGAGCCGATCACCGTGATCCTCTCCCGCCGCGGCTGGATCCGGGCGATGAGGGGCCATGTCGAGCAGGCCGAGGCCGACGCGCTCAAGTTCAAGGAAGGCGACAGCCTCGCCTTTCCGCTGCTCCGCGCCCACACCACCGACAAGATCCTGATCGCCTCGTCGGACGGCCGCTTCTACACCCTCGCCGCCGACAAATTGCCGGGCGGGCGCGGCTTCGGCGAGCCGGTCAAGCTGATGGTCGACATCGAAGGGGAGGGCAATGTCGTCGCCCTGCTCAGGGCAGGCGGATCGGAAAAGCTGCTGGTCGCCTCGTCGGACGGGCGCGGGTTCATCACCCCGGCCGCGGGGGCGATCGCGGAGACCCGCAAGGGCAAGCAGATCGTCAACCTCCGCCCCGGCGCCAGGCTCAAGGTGGTCCGCCCGCTGGAAGCCGGCGACGATTATCTCGCGGTGATCGGCGAGAACCGCAAGCTGGTCGTCTATCCGCTCGCCGAGCTGCCCGAAATGGGCCGCGGCCAGGGCGTCCAGCTCCAGCGCTACCGCGACGGCGGCCTTGCCGACGCGACCGGCTTCGCCTTCGCCGAAGGCCTCAGCTGGGCGATGGGCGGCGAATCCGGCCGGGTCCGCACCGAGAGCGACATGAACCCGTGGCGCACCGCCCGCGGCGCCGCCGGCCGCATGCCCCCATTGGGTTTCCCGCGCGACAATCAATTCTGACATCCGCGCAGACGGTTACCGCGTTTGCCGGGGCCAATTCTCAACGATGCGTTAACCCTGTTCCCTTATCCCCTCTGCCATGCAGGCGGCAGGCACGCGCAAGCACACGAAAGCATCGATCGAGGAGACCGCCCGCAAGGTGAACGTCTCCCCCGACACCGCGCACCAGCTCGTCTCGATCCTCGAATCCGTCCGCCAGGGCTATCTCGACGCCCTCCCGATCGCCGCCGCGATGGTCACCGTCGCCGACAACGAGACCTATATCGAGTGCGCCAACGACCTTTTCCGCTTCGTCGCCGAATGGGATGAGCGGCTCGGCGACCGGCACATCGCCAAGGTGCCGTTGCTCCGGGCGGGGCCGATCGGATCGCGCCTCGCCGCTTTCCTGAAGGGCGCCGAGACGGCCCACCAGTTCGATACCGCCGACGGGCGCAGCATCGGCGGCCGCCACTTCACCGTCCGCTTCGCCCAATTGAAGGTGCTGGCGGGCCAGCCGAAGCGCTATCTCATCACCCTGATCGACAAGACCGCGCAGATCGAGACCGAGAAAAGCCTGCGCTCCGAGATGCTCCGCGACACCCTGACCGGCCTGCCCAACCGCTTCGCCTTCAACGAGAAGGTCGAGGCGGTGCTCGTCGATCCGCAGTTCCGCGAGGGCAGTTACGGGGTGCTCGCCGTCGACATGACCCGCTTCAGCCGGGTCAACGAGTGCATGGGCGCGATGGCCGGCGACGAGCTGCTCATCACCTTCGCCCGCCGCCTCGTCTCCGCGCTGCGCCCGAGCGACGTCCTCGCCCGCACCTCGGGCGACGAGTTCGGCATCCTGATGCGGCTCGACCGCGGCCCCGGCGACGCGCTCCGCGCCGCCGAGCGCATCAAGGCGGTATTGACCCTGCCGTTCCGCCTTTCCGACCTCGAGATCAGGGTCGATTGCGCGATCGGCTGCGCGATCCTCAACCAGGGAGTGGCGAGCGCCGACGAAGTGTTCCGCAACGCCCAGTTCGCGCTCAAGAACGCCAAGCAGATGGGCACCACCCAGATTTACGAGCCGGTCCAGGCCGAGGCGGTGCGCCGCCGGTTCAGCATGGAGACCGAGCTGCGCTGCGCGATCGAGACCGACGGCCTCACCCTCGCTTACCAGCCGCTGATCGAATTGAAGACCGGCCGGGTCGCCGGCTTCGAGGCGCTGGCGCGCTGGACCGACGACGAAGGCCGGGTGATCCCGCCCGCCGAGTTCATCCCGGTCGCCGAGGAATCGGGGCTGATCGTCCAATTGGGCCGCTGGGCGCTGGAGACCGCGACCCGCACCCTCGCCGAATGGGACCGGGCCACCGGGGTCGAGCTGCCGATCGGCATCAGCGTCAACATGTCGCCGATCCAGATCAGCCGCGACGACGTTGCCGCCGCGGTCTCGGCGGCGCTCGGCGCCAGCGGCATTTCCGGCGCCCGCCTCACCGTCGAGCTCACCGAAAGCGCGATCATCCAGGATCCCGAGCGCGCGGCCAAGGCGCTGAACGCGCTGAAGCGGCTCGATGCGCGGGTGGCGATGGACGATTTCGGTACCGGCTACACCTCGCTCGCCTCGATGCAATTGCTGCCGATCGACGCGCTCAAGATCGACCAGCGCTTCATCGCCGCGATGATCGAAGACGGCGATTCGGCGGCGATCGTCCACGCCATCCTGTCGCTCGCCAAAGCGCTCGGCATGGAGACCACCGCCGAGGGAATCGACAGCGAGGAGCTCGCCCACGGCCTCGCCGAGCTGGGCTGCACCTACGGCCAGGGCTTCCATTTCTCCGAGGCGCTGCCCGCCGATGCGGCGCTCGCTTACTGGCTGGAGCGCAGCGCCTGATCGACGTGGCGCCGCGCCAGCGCGCGGACCTCCCGGGCGTCGCCTGAAAAACCGCCGGCCGCCCAATCCCGCTCGATCGCCTGCAGAGTCGCCGCCACCACCGGCCCGGCCTTCAGCCCCATCGCGATGAGGTCGCCGCCGCCGACCGCAAGGCGCGGCCTTTTCCATTGCTCGAGTGCCCGCAAACCGGGCGGCGGCGCGCCGTTCAGCAGGAAGCGGTCGATCGCTTCGGCCGTGCCGATCCGGTAGGCGAGCGCCTCGGGCGAATCGAGCGCCCGCTCCGCCGCCGAAACCAGCCGCCGCGCCGCCCGCTTGGACAGCCTCAAGCGCGCCGCCACCGCGGCGGCCGTCTCCGGATCGGCGGGCAGCAAAGCGGCCAGCCGCCGTACCGGCTCGGGCGCGATTCCCGCCTCGCGCTCGGCCGCGATCAACCCTGCGAGGCGGTCGGCCGACCGGATTTCCGGCAGCACCGGCTTCAGGATGCCCCGCTCGACCATCAGCGCCACGGTCGGCGCCGGATCGGCGAGGCCGAGCAGCTTCAGCAGCTCGTCGGCGATGCGCTCGCGCGACAGCGCCATCAGATCGTTGGCCCGGGCGGCGCAAGCCGCGAGCGCGGCGGCGTCCGGCTCGCCCGTGCCGAAGCGGGCGTGGAAGCGGAAGAAGCGCAGGATGCGCAGATGATCCTCGGCGATTCGCTGCAGCGGCTCGCCGATGAACCGCACCCGCCGTGCCTTGAGATCGGCGACTCCGCCGAAATAGTCGGCGACCCGGCCGCTCACCGGATCGGCGAACAGGGCGTTGATCGTGAAATCGCGCCGCGCCGCATCCTCGCGCCAATCCTCGGTGAACGCCACCGTGGCGCGACGCCCGTCGGTCGCAACGTCGCGTCTCAGCGTCGTCACCTCGACCGGCGCGCCGCCGATCACCGCGGTGATGGTGCCGTGGGCGATGCCGGTCGGCACCGCCTTGATCCCCGCTTTGGCGAGCCGTTTCGCCACTTCCTCGGGCGTCAGCCGGGTGGCGAGATCGACGTCGCTGACCGGCAGGCCGAGCAGGGTGTCGCGCACGCAGCCGCCGACGAACCGGGTCTCGCCGTCCCCCGCGCCCAGCGTCCGCAGCAGCCGCGGCATGCCGGTGCGCTTGCGCCAGGAGGCGTCGGGCAGCCTCACATGAGTCTCCGAAAATAGGGACAGTCCCTATTTTTCAGGGCCGCCCAACGCGCCTCGCCGCGCCTGCGGAAAATAGGGACTGTCCCTATTTTCACGCGGTGAGCTCCAGCCGCCGGCTCAAATTGACGATCATCGCCGCGGTCGCTCCCCAGATCCGCCGCCCCTGATAGTCGATCTCATAATAATGCCGCTCCCGCCCGCGCCAGATCGCCGAGCGCTCCTGCTGATGCGCCGGATCGAGGAGATAGTGAAGCGGCGCCTCGAACAGGGCGGCGACCTCGCCGGGGTGGGGGACGAGCGGCAGGTCCGGCGGCACGATCCCGACCACCGGCGTCACCTCGAAGCCGGTGACCGTTCGGTAGACGTCGGCGAGGCCGATCACCTCGACCGCGCCCGGCGGCAACCCGATCTCCTCCTCGGCCTCGCGCAGGGCGGCGGCGACCGGGCCGTCGTCGCCGGGGTCGATCCGCCCGCCGGGGAAGCTGACCTGGCCGGGGTGCTTGCGCATCGTTTCGGGCCGCAGGGTGAGGATCACGGTCGGCTCGGGCCGGTCGACCACCGCGACCAGCACCGCGGCCGGGGTGATGCCGCCGCCTCCCTCCTCCTCGTCGAGGACGTCGCCCGCGATCAGGATCGGGCTTCGGCCATGGCCGCGCTCGAGCGCCTCGCGCAGCCGCGCGGCGAGGTTCATGCCGCCGGCTCCAGCGGAAAGAACAGGCCGCCGCTCCACAGGCCGGGAGGCTCGGCGGCCTCGGCGAGCGCCAGCTCGGCAAGCTCGTAATAGACCGGGCGGGCGACCAGCGCGTCGAGGCCGCCGCGCACCTCGAGATAGGGATGCGGACCCCGTTCGAAGCGCAGTCGGTGGTCCGGCCCGGCGATCACGACGTCGCCGGTGTTGAGCCGGAAGGCGAGGTTGCGCGCCTCGCCCTCCCCCTCGCCCTTCACCTCGACCGCGACGAACGGCGCATCCTCCACGGCGATGGCGAGCTTCTCGACCGGCGTCACCAGCACGAAGCCGCCGTCGGGCTCGCGGCGGAGAATGGTCGAGAACAGCCGCACCATCGCCGGCCGGCCGATCGGGCTGCCCTGGTGAAACCAGGTGCCGTCGCGCCGGATCCGCATCTCGCTGTCGCCGCAATGGCTCGGCTGCCATTTGTCGACCGGCGGCAGCCTGCGCTCCTCGGCCATCCGGGCGATGTCGGCGAGGCTGAGGGCGCTCAAATCGTCCATCAGCGCGCTGTAGCCGCTGGCTGGCATTGCGCAAAGCGCGGGGCTATGCGCCGGCCATGGAACAACGCACGGCGATCGTCACCGGCGGCGCGAAGCGGATCGGCGCCGAGCTCGTTCGGGCGCTGGCCGCGGACGGCTGGCACGTCCTCATCCACTACCGCTCCTCGCGCGACGAGGCGGTGGCGCTGGCGGCGGAGATCGGCGATGCGACGCTCGTCCAGGCCGATCTCGCCGACCCCGCCGCCGCCGAGGCGATCATCGCCGCCGCCGAGGGCCTGCCGCCGCTGCGCCTTCTCGTCAACAGCGCCTCGCGCTTCGTCCATGACGACATTGCGGATTTCACCGCCGACAGCTGGGCCGCCCATCTCGACGTCAATCTGCGCGCCCCGGCCTTGCTCTCGCGCGCCTTCGCGGCGCGCGCCGGCAAGGGCCTGATCGTCAACCTGCTCGACGCCAAGCTCGCCGCATTGAACCCCGATTTCTTCAGCTACACCCTCTCCAAGATCGGCCTTGCCGGCCTCACCGAGCTTTGCGCGCGCGCCTTCGCGCCCGCCATTCGCGTCTGCGCCATCGCGCCCTCGGTGACTCTCGTCTCGGGTCCGCAGAGCCGCGCCAATTTCGACAAGGTCCACGGCCTCAACGCGCTCGGCCGCGGAGTCGAGGTCGCCGAGATCGTCGCCGCGCTGCGGCTGATCGTCGCCAGCCCGAGCATGACCGGCCACACGATCCTGCTTGACGGCGGCCAGCGTTTCCTCTCCCTGCCGCGCGACGTCCAATTCTTGGAGCAGCCATGACCCAGCTCGCCGCCACCCTCGACGGCCTCGTTCCCGCCCGGCTCGCGCCGAAGACCCGCAAGATCGTCCTCGACGGCTATCAGCTCGACGTCGACATCGGCTTCCACGATTTCGAGATCGGCGCGCCGCAGCGGCTGCTGGTCACGGTCGAGGTCTGGGTCGACGAAGCGAGCTTCGCCGCCGGCGACGACGAGGCCGGCGCTTGGGACTATGATTTCCTGCGCACCGAGATCGGCGCGCTCGCCGAGGGGCGCAGATTCAATCTCCAGGAGACGTTCGCGCGCGAGATTTACGACCTGATCGCCGCGCGCCGCGGCGTCACCGCGCTGCGGGTCGCCACCAGCAAGCCCGACATCTACGCCGATTGCGCCGGCGTCGGGGTGGAGCTGGCGAGCTTCTGACGGCTTCCCCCAAGCCGTCATTGCGAGGAGCGTAGCGACGCGGCAATCCAGCAAGCTCGGACGTCGACCTGGATTGCTTCGCTCCGCTCGCAATGACGGAAAAAGGGGTCAGCGCCGCGGCCGGATCCGAGTGCAGGGGCCGAGGCCGTCGAGCACGACCCGGTAGTCGGCCTGGATCGCCCGCGCCTCGTCGGGCCCGGCCTCGCTCAGCGACTGCGCCGGCAGGCGCGGCGGCAGGGTGCAGGCGAGCCGGTACCAGAGCAAGGTCTCGGGCGCCGGCGGGGCGGCCGCGTCGTCGACGATCTCGCTGAGCGCCACCGACCAGCGCGGCTGCTCGCCGGGACGGCGCAGGACGTTCAGCGAGATCGGCCGTTCGCCCGCCGCCTGCAGGAAGATCTGGGTCTCGCTCTCGCCGGCCAGGGTGCCCGCGACGTGGAAGGCGCGGCCGATGCCGGTGAGGCGCGGCGCCGCGCCGGCCGCGCTCGAATCGCGCAGGATGGCGCGCAGCCGCGCGGCGGTCTCGGCCGCGTAGGGCAGCTGGGCGTCGGGCGCGACGAGCCGCAATTCGGCCGGCCGGCCCGCCACCCGGCTGGCGAGGACGAGCACTTCATCGCCGCCGCGCAGGCGCGCCGGCCGGCCCCGCGAATCATTCGCAACATCGACCAGATAGCTGACCCTCGCCGGCAGCCCGTCGGCGCCGCGAATCAGCGCGACGACGTCGGCCTCGACCAAAAAACGGCGGCGCCCGGCAGGCACGTTCGGCGCCTCGCGCGCGCCCAGCGTATCGGCGTCGCGGATGCGCAGATGGACGGCGACCGGAGCGGCCAGCGCAAGGTCTGCGAGGTCGGCATAGGTGAGCCGCCCGGCGGGCACGGGAAGCACTTGCGACTCAACGGGTTGGGCGGCCAGCAAGGCCAAAAGGGCGGCGCAGAATCTCGGGCTCATGATGCTCCTCGGGGCGTGTCCGCCCGCGCTACGGGGCCGTGCATTAACCCCGGATTGCGGCGGAAATCCACCGGCCGCCGCGGCCATGTCACAGAGTCACAGGAAGGATTGCCTCCGTCCGAGCGGCGCGATAGAGACCATCCCCGCGATTATCCGTTACACGGATGAACCGAAACCCGGCCGCGGCGTTACAGCAGGTTGGGCTCAGGTTGAAAAAGAGGGAGCGCGGCTGATTAATGTCATACGTTGATCAGGGAATGACCCAGGGACGGGTCTATGCGATCGTCGCGGTCGCCATCTTGCATGCTTTGCTCGCTTATGCGTTCGTGACGGGCCTCGCTTACCGGTTCGTCAAGAACGTGGCAGAGGATCTCAAAACCTTCGACGTTCAGGAGGAGCCGCCGCCGCCGGAGGAGCCGCCGCCGCCGCAGCCGCAGGTGCAGCCGCCGCCGATCGTCGCGCCGCCGCCGCTGATCCGGATGCCGGCGCCGGCGCCGCCGATCACGACCGTGCAGGTCGCGCCGCCGCCGATCATCACGCCGACGGCGCCGCCGGCCCCGCCGGCACCGCCCGCGCCGCCGCCGCCGCCGCGCACGGTCGAGCCCGCCCACGCCCGCGCCAACCTCGCCTCCTACGTCTCCGACGCCGATTATCCGGCTTCGGCGATCCGGGCCGAGGAGCAGGGCACGACCGGCTTCCGGCTGACCGTCGGCCCCGACGGCCGGGTCACCGCCTGCTCGGTGACCTCGTCGAGCGGCTCGGCGGCGCTCGATCAGGCGACCTGCCGGATCATGCGCAGCCGCGCCCGCTTCACCCCCGCCCGTGACGATCACGGGCAGGCGACCACCGATTCCGTGAGCAGCCGCATCCGCTGGGTGCTGCCTGACGAATAATCACCTGCGACATGGGTTTTTCTCGAATAGCAATTTAGACTGAGAGGGAAGTTACAATGGCAGCACCAGCAGCAGCACCTGGCGGCGAAAATCCTTATGGCATCATTCCCGCGCTCCAGCAGGGCGGAATCGTCGCCCAGTTCACCTTCGGCGTCCTCGTCATCATGTCCGTCGGGTCCTGGTACATCTTCTTCGTCAAGCTGTTCGAGCAGCAGAAGATCATCAAGGAGGGCCGCCGCGCCCGATCCGTTTTCTGGCAGGCGCCGAACCTGCGCGAAGGCGCCAACAAGCTCGACAAGAATGGCGCCTACCGCCAGATCGTCGATGACGGCCTGCTCGCCGAGGAGCAGCACAACAAGCTGACCGATCCGATCGACCAGCACGACTGGATGCTGAACTCCCTCGCCCGCAGCCAGGGCGCGATCACCGCCCGGCTGACCAGCGGCCTCGCCTTCCTCGCCACGGTCGGCTCGACCTCGCCGTTCGTCGGCCTGTTCGGCACCGTCGTCGGCATCATCCGCGCCCTGATCCGGATCGGCGCCGCCGGCCAGGCGTCGATCGACGCCGTCGCCGGCCCGGTCGGCGAGGCGCTGATCATGACCGCGGTCGGTCTTGCCGTCGCGGTGCCGGCGGTCATGCAGTACAACTGGCTGATGCGCCGCAACAAGGCGATCGGCGAGGAGCTGGCCCGCTTCGCCAACGACGTCCACGGCTACATGATGTCGGGCGGCGCGGTCAGGCCGGCCACCCCTCGTCCGCCGACCCGGCCGGCGGCCGCCGCGGCGACCTCGACCTCGACCTCGGGCGCCGCGACGAGCCCACCCACTCCGCCCAGGACGTAAGGAAGCATGGCGGCGGGGTTCGCGCCCCGCCGCGCCCTTCCCGGCGCCGCCGCACGGAGGGCGCCGAAGCAGAATAGGAAGCGACGAACATGGCAATGCAGGTCGGCGAAAGCGGCGACGAAGACGCCCCAATGTCGGACATCAACACGACGCCTCTCGTGGACGTCATGCTGGTCATGCTGATCATTTTCCTCATCACCGTCCCTGTCGTGCTGCAGTCGATTCCGGTCCGGCTGCCGAAGGTCGAATACGAGCCTACCATCACCAAGCCCGAGAACGTCAACCTCACGGTCAAAACGGATGCGGCGGGGCATTGCGAGGTCTATTGGGGCCTGACCCGGATGAACTCGGCGCAATTGCTCCAGCGCGCCGCCGACGAGCTCCAGCACCAGGTCGACGCCGTCGGCGGGGCGCAGAACATCACCGACGAAAACATGCCGGAGGCGCACATCCGCTCCGACATCGACACGCCCTATCGCTGCGTCGGCGCGGCGATCTTCACCATGCAACGCGCCGGCTATGCGCGGATCGGCTTCATCTCCGAGCCCGAGCCGCACGGCGGCCACCGGTTCTGATCGGGAGGCGACAGGAGTCAGGCAATGAGCGCATCAGTCCTCAATCCCGAATCATCCGAACCGATGATGGAGATCAACACGACGCCGCTGATCGACGTCATGCTGGTGCTCCTGATCATGATCATCATGACCATCCCGATCCAGAGCCACGCGGTGAAGCTCGATCTGCCGCAGGACCAGAATCAGCAGCGGCCGCCGATCGATCCGGTCAAGAACAAGATCGTCGTCACCGCCGCCGGCGCGGTGCTGTGGAACGGCACCCCGGTCAACCTGACGACGCTGCGCCAGTATCTCGAGCTCACCACGACGATGAACCCGGTCCCCGAGCTGCATCTGCAGCCCGAGCCGCAGGCGCGCTACGCGCTGGTCGACGAGGTGCTCGCCGTGACCAAGCGCGCGCAGGTGACCGCGATGGGCTTCGTCGGCAACGAGGCCTACGCCAACCAGTTCTGAGGCTTCGGCCCGGGCGAATCGGGGCGGTCCTCGCGGGCCGCCCTTTTCGTTTCGGCCGATGCCGCTGGTAGGACGGCCCTTTTCAGGCGGCGACGCCCTCGAACTGCAGCCGTGCCAAGCGCGCATAGAGGCCGCCCTTGCCGCTCAGCGAATCGTGGGTGCCTTCCTCGACGATGCGGCCGTGGTCCATCACCAGGATGCGGTCGGCGGCGCGGACGGTGGCGAGGCGGTGGGCGATGACGATCGTCGTCCGTCTCTCGAACAATCGCTCGAGCGAGCCCTGGACCAGCCGCTCGGACTCGGCGTCGAGCGCCGAGGTCGCCTCGTCGAGCAGCAGCAGCGGCGCATCGCGGAGCAGCGCGCGGGCGATCGCGATCCGCTGGCGCTGGCCGCCGGACAGGCGGGCGCCGCCCTCGCCGAGATAGGTGTCGAGCCCGTCGGGCAGCCGCTTCAGGAACTCGGCCGCATTGGCCGCCTCGGCCGCCTCCCAGAGCGCGTCGTCGTCCGCCTCCCAGCGGCCGTAGCGCAGATTGTCGCGCGCCGAAGCGGCGAAGATGATCGTCTCCTGGGGGACGACGGCGATTCGGGCGCGCAGCTCGGCGAGCTCGGCCTCCCTGAGGTCGACGCCGTCGAGCCGCACCGCGCCGGCCTCGGGGTCGTAGAAGCGCTGGGCGAGCTGGAAGATCGTCGTCTTGCCCGCCCCCGACGGCCCGACCAGCGCCAGCGTCTCGCCCGGCGCCACCGCCAGGCTGAAGTCGTGCAGCGCGCTGACCTCGGTCCGGGTCGGGTAGCGGAAGGTGACGGCGTCGAAAGTGAGCGCGCCCCGCGCCGGCTGCGGCAATGGGGTCGGCACGGGCGGCGACTGGATTTGCGGGATCTGGGCCATCAGCTCGGTGATCCGCCCGGTCGCGCCGGCGCCGCGGAGCAGATCGCCATAGACCTCGGTGAGCGCGCCGAACGCGCCGGCGACGATCGCGCTGGTGACGACGAAGGCGACGACGGTGCCGCCGCTGATCGCGCCGTGGGAGACGTCGATCGCCGCCTGGCGGACGAGCAGGGTGATCGATCCGAACACCAGCGAGATGACGATCGCCGCCATCGCCGCGCGGATCGACACCCGCCAGCGCGCGGTGAGGAAGGCGCGGCGGACGGCGTCGCGGAAGCGGCCGCTCTCGCGCTCCTCCTGGCCGAACCCCTGCACGATCTTCATCGCGCCCAGCGTCTCGGCGACGATCGAGCCGAGATCGGCGATCCGGTCCTGGCTGCTGCGCGAGATGGTGCGCACGCGCCGGCCGAGGACGACGATCGGGATCACGATCGGCGGGATGCCGATCACCAGCCAGATCGCCAGCGCCGGCGCCAGCGCGAACAGATAGATGATGCCGCCCAGGCCGAGCACGATGTTCCTGAGCGCCACCGAGACGGTCGATCCGACGACGAGCTCGATCACCGCGGTGTCGGCGGTGACCCGCGAGGCGATTTCCGAGGGCCGGTTCTCCTCGAAGAAGCGCGGCTCCATGCGCAGCAGATTGTCGTGCACCGCGACCCGGATGTCGGCGATCACCTTCTCGCCCAGCATCGACACGAAATAGAAGCGGAAGGCGGTCGCCACCGCCAGCACGATCACCATGAGGAACAGATAGTTGAACTGCTGCGAGACATCGCCGCCGCCCGCCACGAAGCCCTTGTCGATGACCCGGCGGAAGCCGTCGGGGATGGCGAGCATCGCCCCGGCGGCGAGGAGCAGCGAAACCGCCGCGCCGGCGATCGTCGGCTTGTAGCGGAGCGCATAGCGCCAGATCGTCAGCAGATTGCCGATCTTGCCCTTGGGGGCGTCCGCCAGGATCGTCGCTGCCATGCCCGCGGGCCTAGCAGCGAGCGGAGGGGCGCTCAATGGCGGACACTTTGACCGGCCGGCCGGTTAATCCATATGGACCTCAGAGTCCCGACCCTGCATAAGGCCCCCAGCCGGGGGTGGAGAGTTGATGCTTTACGACGCGTATGAAATGCAGCGTTCGCTGCTCGCCGGTGCCAGCACCCTCGCCAATATCGGCGCCGGCTGGATGACCAACCCCGTCAATCCGTTCGCTTATTCTCAGATGGGGCCGATCGTCGCCTCGGCGCTCGACGTCTTCGCCCACGCCGCGGCGCCGCGCGGCAAGCCCGAATTCGGCCTCGCCCGCACGCTCGTGAACGGCAAATCGGTCGCGGTCAGCGAGGAGATCGTGCTGCGCAAGCCGTTCGGGCAGCTGAAGCATTTCCGCAAGCACGGCGGCGAGCCCGGGCCCAAGCTGCTCATGGTCGCGCCGATGTCGGGCCATTACGCGACCCTGCTGCGCGGCACGGTCGAGCGGATGCTGCCCGGCCACGACGTCTACATCACCGACTGGCGCGACGCCAAGCTGGTGCCGCTCGACGAGGGGCGTTTCGACCTCGACGACTATATCGACTATTTAATCGCCTTCCTCGAGCATATCGGCCCCGGCGCGCACCTGCTCGCGGTCTGCCAGCCCTCGGTGCCGGCGTTCGCCGCCGCGGCGATCATGAGCGCCGACAAGCATCCCTGCCGGCCGAAGACGCTGACCATGATGGGCGGGCCGATCGACACCCGCAAGGCGCCGACCGAGGTCAATATCGTCGCCACCCAGCGCCCCTATTCCTGGTTCGAGCACAATGTCATCGCCACCATCCCCTATCTCTATCCCGGCGCCGGGCGGAAGGTCTATCCGGGCTTCCTCCAGCTCGCCGGCTTCATGGCGATGAACCTCGGCGACCACCTCACCAGCCATTGGGAGATGTTCAAGCATCTCGTCCAGGGCGACGGCGAAAGCGCCGATGCTTCGAAGGACTTCTACGACGAATATCGCGCGGTCTGCGACATGACCGCCGAATTCTACCTGCAGACCGTCGACGTCGTCTTCCAGCGCCACCTCCTGCCCAAAGGCAAGCTGATGCACCGCGGCCGCCGGGTGGATCCGGCGGCGCTCGCCGACGTCGCCCTGCTCGCCATCGAAGGCGAGCGCGACGACATCAGCGGCGTCGGCCAGACCAAAGCGGCGCTCGCCATCGCCACCGGCCTGCCCGCGGCGATGAAGCGCTACCACCTCGCCAAGGGTGTCGGCCATTACGGCATCTTCCACGGCAGCAAATGGCGCGGCCAGATCGCGCCGGTGGTCGAGGAATGGATCGCCCGCTTCGATAAATAGGGACTGTCCCTCTTTTCAGTCCGCCACCGCCGGCGGGGCGGCGCCCGCCCGGCCCTTGCGCAGCAGCAGCAGCAGGGGGACCGCGACGATCGAGATGATCATCATCACTTTGAAATCGTCGATATAGGCGATCATCAGCGCCTGGCGGTTGATCTCCAGGTCGAGCATCGCGACCGCGGCGTCGGTGATCGGCGGCGCGCCCTGGATGATCGCCGGCGGGATCGGCGGCAGCGAATATTGGGTGATGTGGGCGGCAAGGTCGGAATGGCTGACCTGGAGGTTGCGGGCGAGCAGCAGGGTCATGATCGAGATGCCGATCGAGCCGCCGATGCTGCGCGAGAGGTTGAACAAAGCGGCCGCGCTGGTCCGGTATTTGGGGTCGAGCGTGCCGAAGGCGACGGTGTTCAGCGGCACGAAGATGAGGCCGAGCGCGAGCCCCTGGATCACGCCGCTGACGATCACCGGCCGCGAATCCATCGCCAGGCTGAAGCCCGACATCTGCCACAGCGACAGGGTCATCAGCCCCATTCCGGCGAGCACCAGCAGCCGGGCATCGATCCGGCCGACCAGCCGGCCGACGACGATCATCGAAATCAGCGTGCCGACGCCGCGCGGCGCGGTCAGGAAGCCCGACTGCAGCACCGAATAGCCGAGCAGTCCCTGGAGCATGGTCGGCAGCAAAGCGAGGCCGGCGAACAGCATCACTCCCATCACCGCCATGAAGACGAGGCCGGTGGCGAAGTTGCGGTCGGCGAACATCTTGCGGTCGAAGATCGGCTGGCGCGCGCTCGCCATATGGACGCCGAACATCCACAGCCCGGCGATGGCGAGGCCGGCCTCGATCCTGATCTCCCAGCTCGAAAACCAGTCGAGCTGCTCGCCGCGGTCGAGCATCAGCTGCAGCCCGGCGAGGGCGATTGCGAGCAGGGCGAAGCCGAACAGGTCGAAGCGGCGTGTGCTCTTCGGGATCGCCGGCATGCAGCGCGCCATCAGCAGCGCGGCGAGCGCGCCGACCGGCAGGTTGATCAGGAACACCCAGCGCCAATTGTAGGCGTCGGTCAGCCAGCCGCCGAGCACCGGCCCGGCGATCGGCCCGATCATCACCCCGGCGCCGAACAGCGCCATCGCGTTGCCGTGCTTCTCGCGCGGGTTGATGTCGAACAGGGTCGCCTGGGCGAGCGGGACGATGAACGCGCCGGCGACGCCCTGGATCGCGCGGAAGGCGACCATCTCGGTCAAATTCTGGGCGATCGCGCAGAGCAGGGAGGCGATGGTGAAGACGATCACCGACCAGACGAACAGGGGCTTGCGGCCGACCCGGTCGGCGAGCCAGCCGGTGATCGGGATCGCGATCGCCGAGGCGACGATATAGGAGGTCAGCACCCAGGCGACGGTCTCGCGCGTCGCCCCCAGGCTCGCCTGCATGTGCGGCAAGGCGACGTTGGCGATGGTCGTGTCGAGCACCTGCATCAGCATGCCGAGGATCACCCCGGCGGTGACCAAAGCGTGGCGCAGCGGGGAGAGCTCGTGATGCTGGGCAGGGGGCGGGGCGGCGGCCATCTTACTTCCCCTCCCCTTGGGAGAGAGAAGGCCTTAGGCCAAACCGCATCTTACCGCCCCGCGGTCCGCTGCCCTGGCCGGTCGCGCGTGTCGACGGTGACGTGGGCCGAGAGGCCGGCGATCATCGGCCGGCCGGGATCGCCGTCGAGCGCGATCCGCACCGGCACGCGCTGGCGGACCTTGACCCAATTGCCGCTCGCATTCTGCGCCGGCAGCACCGAGAATTGGGCGCCGGTGCCGGCGCCGATCGAGGCGACATGGCCGCGAATGTCGACTCCGGGATAGGCGTCGATGTCGATCTCGGCGGCCTGGCCGACATACATGTTGGCGAGGTCGGTTTCCTTGTAATTGGCTTCGACATAGGTGGTCGCGCCGCGCACCAGGGTCACCACCGGCACGCCGGTGACCACCGCCGCGCCGACCTGGAGCCGGCCGGTCTGGCTGACGATGCCGTCGGCCGGCGCGCGCACCTCGGTGCGGGAAAGGTTGAGCAGCGCCTGCTCGCGCGCCACCCGGGCGGCCTGTAGGGCGGGCTGGTCGCCGCCGCCGCCGCCGAGCAGCGCCGATTGCGCGGTCGCCGCCGCGGCGCGCGCATTGGCGAGCCGTTCGCGCGCCTCCTGGACGTTGTGCAGCGCCTCGTCGTGGCGCGAGCGGGTGATCCAGCCGCGCCGCAGCAGCTCGGCGAGGCGGTCATATTCGCGCTGCTGGTAGGTCAGATTGGCCTCGGCTCCGGCGATGTCGGCGCCGGTGCCGGCCGAGCGCGTCTCGAGCTGGTTGACCTGGACCCGGGCGGCGGCGATCTGGGCGTCGGCCTGGGCGAGCGCGATGCGGAACGGGCGCGGGTCGATCCGGAACAGGAGCTGGCCGCGCCGGACCTGCTGATTCTCATCGACCAGCACCTCGCGGATCACGCCGTTCACTTCGGGTGCGACCGAGACCATGTCCTGCTGGACATAGGCATTGTCGGTCGAGACGTAACGGCCCGAGGTCAGCCACATATAGCCGCCGACGCCAAGCAGGATCAGCGGCACCGACAGCATCAGCGCCAGCCGCCACGGCTTGCGCTTCGCCCTGGCCCCGGCGGCCGCCTGCTGTTCGGCCTGCACGTTGGGATCCGCTTCGCTCATGACGCCTGCTCGAGCTCGCCGTCGAGCTGGTCGAGATTGTGCCGGATGCGGGCGAGAACGCGCCGCGCCGCCTCGCGGTCCGGCTCGGCGATGCCGGCGAGGATATCGGCGTTGAACTGGGTGCCCATCGCCTCGAGCTTGGCGAGCACGGGCGCCGCCGCCCCGGTCAGGTGAATTCGCCAGGCGCGCCGGTCGGCGGCGTCGCGGCGGCGCTCGACCAGGCCGGCTTCCTCGAGCCGGTCGATCATCCGGCAGAGCGTGATCGGGTCGACGTCGAGCGCTTCGGCAAGCGCGATCTGGCGAAGGCCGCCGCCGCTGCGGTGAAGCCGCGCCAGCACCCGCCACTGCGCCTTGGTCGCGCCCAATACGGCCGCGCGCCGATTGGCCTCGCGCCGGATCAGCCGCGCCGTCTCGGCGACTTCGAAAGCGAAATTCTCCATGGCGGCCCGCATATAATAAGCACGCTCATTATAATCAAGCCGGCTGGCCGACCGTCTCCAGCAGCCCCTCGAACAGCCGCCGCCCGTCGGTCAGCCCGTGCGCCGCTTCGACGGCGCGTTCGGGGTGGGGCATCATGCCGAGCACGTTGCCGGCCTCGTTGAGGATGCCGGCGATGTTGCGGGCCGAGCCGTTGACCGCGTCCGCGTAGCGCAGCGCCACCCGGCCCTCGCCCTCGAGCCGGTCCAGCGTCGCCGCGTCCGCCTGGTAATTGCCGTCGTGATGGGCGACGGGCAGGACGATCTCCTCGCCCGCATCGTAACGCGCGGTGAAGGCCGACTGGCTGTTCTCGACGCGCAAGGCCACGTCGCGGCAGACGAAGCTGATCCCGGCGTTGCGCATCAGCGCCCCGGGCAGCAGCCGCGCCTCGGTCAGCACCTGGAAGCCGTTGCAGATGCCGAGCACCATGACGCCGCGCGCCGCCGCCTGCCTGACCGCGGCCATCACCGGCGACAGCGCCGCCATCGCCCCGGAGCGCAGATAATCGCCATAGGAAAAGCCGCCCGGCACGGCGATCAGGTCGAGGTTGCCCGGCAGCGCGCTCTCCTTGTGCCAGACCATCGCCGGCGCCCGCCCGCTCACCAGCGCCAGCGCCTCGGCGAGGTCGCGGTCGCAATTGGAGCCCGGGAAGACGATCACCGCGCTGTTCACGCGGCGCCCTCCATCCGCTCGATCCGGTAATTCTCGATGACGGTGTTGGCGAGGAGCCTGCGGCACATCTCCTCGACCTGGCCGTCATCGACGCCGTCCTCCGCGTCGAGCTCGATCAGCTTGCCGGCGCGCACGTCGCGGACGCCGGCAAAGCCGAGCCCCTCGAGCGCATGATGGATCGCCTTGCCCTGCGGATCGAGGACTCCGGCCTTGAGCGTCACATAGACCCGGATTTTCATGGCTCCGCCCTATGGCGGCAAGGCCGGCGCCCGGCAAGCGTTCACCGCTCCTTTACCAAGCTGTGCGAGCCTCGCCCGGGACTGCACAAAGGAGGCGCCCATGCTCGGCGTCGCATTGGCCTGTTTCATCAGCCTGTTCGCCTTCGGGGGCAATTTCCTCGGCTGGAGCGATCCGCACGGCCAGGTCCAGATGGGGCTGTTCATGTCCTTCCTGTTCGGCATCGTCTGCGGCTATCGGGCGAAGGCCTAGTTTCCGCGCGCCCGAGCGCTTATCTTGCCGGGATGAGCGACATCGCCCTCTCTCCCTCGGCCGCCGCGCGGGTCGCGGCGATCGCCGCGCGCCAGGCCAGGCCGGCGATCCTTCGCCTCTCGGTCGACGGCGGCGGCTGCGCCGGCTTCACCTACCGCTTCGGCCTCGCCGACGAGGTCGCCGGCGACGATGCGACCGCGGTCGAGGGCGGCGTCACCCTGGTCGTCGACCCGGTCTCGCTCGATCTCGTCCGCGGCGCCACCGTCGATTTCGTCGAAAGCCTGGGCGGCGCCGCCTTCCAGGTCGCCAACCCCAACGCCGCCTCGGGCTGCGGCTGCGGGACGAGCTTCTCGATCTAGCCGGGGCCGTCTGGCGTCAGAGGTAGCCGCCGTCCTTGGCGAGGAACAGGGCCTGGGCAAGGCTCCTGACCCCGAGCTTCTTCATCACGTTCGCCCGGTAGCCCTCGACGGTGCGCACGCTGAGACCGAGGCTGTGGGCGACGACCTTGTTCGGCGCGCCGTCGACGTACGAGCAGAGGACCTGGGTCTCGCGCGGGCTCAGAGTCTCCAGGGCGCCGAGCTGGGTCAGTTGCGTGCCCAGCAATTCGAATGCCTTCCTGACCGCCGCGAGCAGCGCGTCCGCCCGAAACGGCTTTTCGATGAAATCGATGACGCCGAGCTGGCCGGCCCGGACCGCGGCTGGAACGCTGCCCCGCCCGGACAGAATGATAACCGGATAGGCGGCGCGGCCGCGTGCGATTATTTCCAGTAGTTCGAGGCCGTCGATGCCGGGCAGGCCGATATCGAGGAGGATGCAGCCGGCCGGTCGGTGGTGATGGTCGGCGAGGAAGGATTCCGCCGAGCTGAACTCGTGCACGCGGTTGCACGCACGGGACACGATCTCGCGGATCAGCGTGCGCAGGGCCGTCTCGTCCTCGATGATGTAAACGCATCTTTCGCCCATTCGGTGCGAACTCCTCAATGATGGTCCATCAACGATGGCTCGGCGTAGAACAGCGCGCAGTCGATCCCGCCCTCCCGAGCGAGGAATGCGGTCACAATGCGGTGCCGGTCCCGGCTGGGTGTGGGAAGCGTGCCGGCGCTTGTGCGCCAAAACCAGCCACACAGAACGCAGCTGCGGCGGGCTCGTTCCGGGTCAGGTAATTTTGCGCACTATGAGCGCCGTCCGGAATTCGCGACTATGGCCGCGCCGCGGCAGGATCGCGCGGCCTGTAACTGCGTAACGAAGGGCCGGGCCGGCGACCCGAAGGTTGCCGGCCCACTGCCCGGTCGTCGCCGCCTTTGCCGCGAACCGCGGTGATGCTAGGGGCCGGCGATGAAGATCGTCACCTACAATCTCAACGGCATCCGCGCCCGGCTTCCCCGGCTGCTCGAATATCTCGACGAGCAGAAGCCCGACGCGCTCTGCCTGCAGGAGATCAAGTGCGACGACGACTCCTTCCCGATCGAGGAGATCCGCGCCGCCGGCTATGACGGCGTCTGGCACGGCCAGAAGGGGTTCAACGGCGTCGCCATCCTCGCTCCGGCCGGGACGCCGGTGGCGCTGCGCCGCCAGGGGCTGCCCGGCGACCCGGACGACAGCCACAGCCGCTATATCGAGGCCGCGGTGGCGGGGGTGACGATTGCGTCCATCTATCTGCCCAACGGCAATCCGGTCGGCACCGAGAAGTTCGCCTACAAGCTCGCCTGGCTGGAGCGGCTGCGCGCCCATGCGAGCGAATTGCTCGCCGAGGAGCGCCCGACCGTGCTCGCCGGCGACTGGAACGTCATCCCGACCGACGATCCCGACGACGTCTTCTCGGCTAGGGCGATGGCGTCGGACGCGCTGATGCAGCCCGAAAGCCGGCAGGGATTCCGGCGCATCCTCCATCTGGGCTTCACCGACGCGATCCGCGCCCGCTACCCCGAAGGCGCGGTCTACACCTTCTGGGACTATACCGCCGGCTGCTGGCAGCGCGACGCCGGCTTCCGCATCGACCATCTGCTCTTGAGCCCCCAGGCCGCCGACGCCCTGCGCGACGCCGGCGTCGACAAGGAATATCGCGGCCGGGAGAAGGCCAGCGACCATGCGCCGGCCTGGGTGGCGATCGAGGGCTAGCCTGCGCGAATATTCATGTCTTCTAAAGTCGCCGGTTTTCGTAAGCTCCGCGATGAGAGATAATAGCTGTCCGCGACTCGGGGTTGGCTATGGGCACCTACATCTTAACGGCATCGGAGGCTTCACTATTTGAGGCCATTCAGCACGGCGATCAATTCGAGACTGGTATTGAGGGCGAAGACTGCGAAATTCGAGCCGAGGTTCTGCAACATATTATTCTGGGATTGCCCGTTGTTGAAAGGAAGGGGCTCCTCCATGCGGTCGGCTCGTGGCTCGGCGTGTCGTCGCGGGAACGGACCTGCCGGGTCGCGAGCGTCGGTTTCCGGCTCAAGGGCGGGATCATCGTCGGCCGGCTCGTTCTGGATGGGGTGATCGGCTTGCAGGGCGGGCCGCTGCCGGCGATGCGGTTCGAAGAGACTCGATTCGAGCAAGGGCCGCGCCGCGACGTCGGCTTTTCGGGCGCGCACGCACATTTCAGCCGGCTGAGCTTCGACGGGTGCCGGTTCGGCGATTCTCCCGGCCATGCCGAGCCGACCATCAATCTCGCCGGAGCCCGGCTGGACCGCGGCCTGCGCCTGAGATCGCTGGCGCCCCGGCAGCCCGGGGGACTGCTCTGGATAAGGGCGAGAAACGCGCGCATTGCCGGGCCGCTCGACCTCTCCGGCTCGCAATTGCGCTCGCCGGAGGACGACAAGGACCGGCGCGCCTCGGAACCGCCGGTCGTCGCGATCGACCTTCATCGCGCCACGATCGAAGGCGACCTCCTCTTTCTGGCGGCTGCCAGCTACGGCCAGATTCATGCGCTCGGCGTCCACGTCCGCGGCGACATCGTCATGGAGGAAACGCAAATCGAGGTGGATGACGCCCAGGAATACGGTCTCGTTCTGCAAAGCGCGGTCGTCGACGGCATGGCGATTTTCTACAATGACGCGGATGCGGCAAGCGACCGGAAGGCCGGCGGCCGTTCTTTCCTGTGCAGTGCAGGCATCATGTTGCGAGCGGCGGAGATCGGCGACGACCTCCATATCGAAACCAATAGGCTCGGCGGGGATCTGAACTGCCTCGACCTGACCGTCGGCAACGATCTCCTCCTTTATGCCAGCATCGATCGGAAGCTCGACCTGAGCGGGTGCCGGATCGGCGGTTCGCTCGACCTGTCGAGGCTGCAAATCCGCCACGAGCATGGCGAGTTGCTGCTCAACAACGGCGCCGTCACGCGCAACCTTCGGCTCGTCCGCGACGATTTCACCGGCGAGGCCGACAGTCCGATTCCTCGCTCCGACTTCAGGATGACCGGCGAAATCGACTTGCGCGGCCTCAGCTGCGGGACGCTCGAAGACGATGTCGGCGATCTCTGGGGCGATAGCGTGTGGATCAAGATGTACAATTTCATCTACCGTCAGACCGGCTCGCGGCCGGAGGACCGCAAGAAGAGGCGCAGCGACCGCATCGTCGGAGACTGGGTGTCGCGCCGGCGCGCGGACGGCTTGTGGCCGTGGAGCTGGCTTCCGAAGGGCTGGCTTTCCGGCGGGGACGATTTCTGGGAAACCTGGCAGAAGCGGCGTAACTGGGTCTACCGGCAATATGAGGACGCAGTGGCGCCGGCCTCGACCCAAGATCGACCGCCGATCTCCCGCTACAAGGTCAGCGAGGATAAATATCGCCCGCAGCCGTTCGAGCAGGCGATCCGGGTCGCGCGGGCCGAGGGCCGTGACGATTTCGCGACCCATTTCGAGATCCTCAAGCAGCGCCTCGAATGGCGCTTCTTCAACGAGAAGGCGCGTTGGGGGCTGTCGATCGTCGGCATGATCCTCGCCGCGCTGTGGCTGATGGCCAAGCGGAATTCGCTCGAGTGGGTGGGCTGGACGGCGCTCTGCCTGATCCTCACCCTGATCGCCATCATCAACACCTCGAGGGTGCATAACTTCTGGAAGGCACTCCTTCCCCACGAGTCCCTGGACGACGGCACGCTCAAACCGCGCGGCATCGTGGCGGACGTCGCCGGCAGGGCGGCTACCTGGGCGACATATTTCTTTGCGCCGTTTCTCCTTTACCTGCACGGCTGGCAGCATGAGCCGTTCTATTTCTTGGTCGCGCTCGTGATCTTCGGGTCGGTCAGGTTGCTGTCCGTATTCGCTCACGGGGTGATGCGGATCGGCTTCGGCTATCTCCGCCGTCCCCTCCACGCGATCTGCACTCTGCTCGCCGCCTTTCTTTTGGGGTGGTGGGGAGTGCGCGTCGCCAACGACAATCGCATGCTGGTCGTCGATACCGAGCCGGTCGCCGCCTTGGTTGCGCCGGATTCGCCGCCGCGCGAGGGCGAGCGGGCAACGGCGCTCTATATGGGCAGTGAGATCGCTGGCGCCCGCAGCTTCATCCGCGATGTGCCCTGCGGGCATCTGATCAGCGAACCGCTTTACGCGCTCGACACGCTGATCCCCCTGCTCGACCTCCGCGAGGAAAGCCGGTGCGAGGTGCGCCGCCACCCGGAGCACAACAAGAGGCCGCCCAGCCCCGCGGAGATGCGGGGGCTGTGGGGCGTCGTCACCGCGCTGCCCGATCTCACCGTCCACAACAACGCATTCTGGCACGGCATGAAGGTTCTCTATGCCATCGCCGGCTGGTTCATCGTCTCCCTGTCGATTTTGACCTTCGCCCAGGTCAACCGGGCCCATGCCGAGCCGCCCACGGAGCATCGCTAGAGAACGAGGGTGGCGCGCGGTGGGACTTGCGTTCCCCACTTTGCGTTCGGTCGGCCTGGGGGCCGGACCCGTGCCACGGAGCAAGATTCACCGCGTCGCGCGCGCCGCGACTCTCATAGCACGATCCGCAAGGGCCGCGAATGCCCCCTCGCCGCCTTTCGTGGCCGGCCGCGCCCGGCCCGTCCGATCGGCGGCGCTGCCGGTCGCGCGCCGCTACGTCATCAAAGTTTGGCAAATTCGTCACGTTTCTGTAATATTCGTCGCAATTGCGTCACGGATCGGGAGACGGAAGATGAAGCGGCTCGCCCTTATCGCCCTTGCGGCAAACGCGCTCGCCGCCTGCGCGGCGACGCCGGCGCCGATCGCCGAGGCCGGCTATCCGATCGGCGCGCTGGCGCTGGCCGCGATCGAGCGCCACGATTGGGCGACGGCGGAACGGCTGCTGACCACCGACCGCCGGCTCGCGGCCGACGATCCCGCGCGCCTCGTCAATCTCGGCGAGGTCTATATGGCCACCGGCCGCACCGGCGAGGCGCTCGCCGCCTGGCGCCAGGCGCTCGCCTCGCCCAATCCGGCCGAGGTCGAAACGCTCGGCGGCCGTACCGCGCGCACCGACCAGCTCGCCCGCGAGGCGCTCGCCCATTACCAGCGCGCGCTCGCGTCGCGCTGAGCCGGCCCGTCACCGAAACGTCACGGGCCTGTCACTTTAGCCTGCTCCACTGACGGTGATCCCGGCGCCCCGCCGGGCGGGAGAGGCGTGTGCAGACCGGCGATCGGCCCGGAGGCGCAGGGTGAAGGGGCGGCTGCTGCTGGTCGAGGACGATCTCGCCCTCACCGACCTGTTGACCTGGCATTTCGAGCGCGAGGATTTCGTCGTCGAGCATACCGCGGATGGGGACGAGGCGCTGCTGCTCGCCGGCGAGAGGCCGCCGGACATCATCCTCCTCGACTGGATGATCGAGGGCCTGTCCGGTCTCGAAGTCTGCCGGCGGCTGCGCCGCGCGCCGGAGACGGCCAACGTCCCGATCATCATGCTCACCGGGCGCGGCGAGGAGGCGGACCGGGTGCGCGGGCTGGAGACCGGCGCCGACGATTACGTCACCAAGCCGTTCTCGCCGCGCGAACTGGTGGCGCGGGTGTGGGCGGTGCTGCGCCGGGTGCGGCCGGCGCTGGCCGGCGAGCAATTGCGCTTCGCCAACCTGGAAATGGACATTATCGGCCATAAGGTGAAGCGCGGCGGCCGGACGATTCCGCTCGGGCCGACCGAGTTCCGGCTGCTTCGTCACTTCCTCGAACATCCCGGCCGGGTGTTCTCGCGCGAGCGGCTGCTCGACGCGGTCTGGGGCCGCGACCGCGACATCGAGATGCGGACCGTCGACGTCCACATCCGCCGGCTCAGGCAGGCGATCAACCTCGACGGCCAGAGCGAGCTGATCCGCACGGTCCGCGCGGCCGGTTACGCGCTCGACGAGGATGCATAGGGACAGCCACTTTCCCGCACGCCGCGACGCAAGCTCTCGCGGCGCCGCGGAAGAGTGACTGTCCCCATCCCAAGCGATCAAGAATAGGTCCGGACTGTTACAGAATCGCGTCGGCAAAATGACAGTTAAGTGACTGGAATTAAATAAAAGATTCTGCCCGCACTGTCACAAAACCATCATCCGCGGCCACTAGCCCCCGGCCCATCGGCGGCTCCTTCCGGCGAGTCGTCTGCCAGGTTCGAAGGGGGTTTTCATGTCGAGGTTCCGCGCCCTGCTGCTCATCGGCTGCGTCATTCCGCTCGCCGCCTGCGGGCCAAACGACGTCGCCTCGCCGGGCGAAGGCACGATCGTGGTGCCGCCGGCGCCGCCCCCGCCGGCACCGCCGCCCCCGCCGCCGCCCGCGGGCGGCCCCGCCGCGGGCTGCCCTGCCGGCACGATCGACCGGGGCGTCGTCGGCAGCAAGCGCGCCTGCGAGCTGCCGTCGCGCTTCACCGCCGATACCACCCTTCAGAACCTGCCCGGCGTCGCTTATGCCATGTCCGGCCCGGTCAATGTCGGCACCGACTGCGGCGGCGATCCCGCCGCCAACCTCGCCGGCTGCCAGCCGGTGACCCTGACCGTCCAGGCGGGGACCTTGCTGTTCGCGTCGGCCGGCAGCGATTATCTGGTCGTCAATCGCGGCTCCCGATTGAACGCGATCGGCAGCCCGACCAGCCCGATCATCTTCACCGCCCGCGCCAATCTGCTCGGCACCGCGACCGATTCGAGCCAGGGCCTGTGGGGCGGCATCATCCTCTTGGGCCGCGCCCCGATCAGCGACTGCAACACCGCCGTTCCCGGCGGCTCGGCGACCTGCCAGCAGGTGATCGAGGGCACCACCTCCTCGCTCTACGGCGGCAATCAGCCGAACGACAATTCCGGCATCCTCCAATATATCCAGATCCGCTATTCCGGCTTCGCGATCGCGCCGGGCAACGAGCTCCAGTCGCTCACCGCCGGCGGCGTCGGCTCCAACACCACGATCGACCATATCCAGAGCCACAACAGCTCCGACGACGGCCTCGAATTTTTCGGCGGCCGCCAGAACCTCAAATATTTCGTCGAAACCGGCGCCGACGACGACGGCCTCGACACCGATTTGGGCTATCGCGGCACCATCCAGTTCGTGATCTCGGTCCACCGCGACGGCGCCAACGGCGACGCGATCGGCCCCGAGGCCGATTCGAACGGCAATGAGGATGCGCTGCCGCGCCAATATGCCCGGGTGTCCAACGCCACCTTCATCGGCAGGAGCACCGTCCAGGGCGGCAACGCCATGTTGCTGCGCGGCGGCACCGATTATGCGCTTTTGAACTCGATCGTGATCGCGCCGAACAATTGTCTCGACATCGACGAGACCGGCGGCACCACCACCCGCGCGGCCGACAACGCGCTGCAGGATCTCGGCCCGCCGGTGTTCCGCTCGGTGGTGATGAAATGCGCCAACCCCTATACCAATGACGGCAACGTCACGACCGCGCAGATCGCGGCGATCTTCGGCTCGGGCACGAACAACAATAACGACGCTTACACGCCGTCGCTGACCGGCACCTTCATCAACGGACCCAACGAGGCGGCGGTGGCCGCCACCGATCCGACCCCGTTCAACGCCGATCCGTTCATCACCGTCAACGCCGCCGCGCCCAACCGGCTCAGCGCGGTGACCTATATCGGCGCGGTCCGGGACGTCGTCGACACCTGGTATGCGGGCTGGACCTGCAATTCGAGCTACGCGAATTTCGGCTCGGCGAGCGCGTCCTGCACCTCGGTCCCGGCCTGACTTGATGGTCCGCCTTTCCTTCGCCGGGCTGCTCTTTTCGACCGCCCTGGTCGCGCCCGCCGCCGCTTTGGCCCAAGCCGATCCGCCGGCGCCGCCGCCGCCGCCGCCCGAGCAGGAGATCGAGGTCTCCGCGCCCGGCGCCGAGGTTTCGGGCCCCGACATCGTCATTCGCGGCACCCGGACGCCCAACAACGTCCGCCGCACGCCGCAGGTGATCTCGGTCCTCTCGGCCGAGGACATCGCCCGCACCGGCGAGGGCGACATTGCCGGCGCGCTGCAGCGGGTCACCGGCCTTTCGGTGGTCGGCAACGGCTTCGTCTACGTTCGCGGCCTCGGCGACCGCTATTCGCTGGCGCTCCTGAACGGCTCGCCGCTGCCGAGCCCCGAGCCGCTCCGCCGGGTCGTCCCGCTCGACATCTTCCCGACCAGCGTGATCGCGAGCTCGCTCGTCCAGAAGAGCTATTCGGTCAATTATCCGGGCGAGTTCGGCGGCGGAGTCATCAATCTCACCACCCCCGCGGTGCCGCGCGAGACCTTCCTCGATGTCGGTGCCAGCGTCACCGCCGACACCGAGACCAGCTTCCAGCTCGGCTATACCTATTATGGCGGCGACCTCGACTGGCTCGGCTTCGACGACGGCACCCGGGATTTCCCGCCGCCATTGCGCAATGCGGTCGCCGGCGGGAGCTTCGCCGGCACCACCACCGACGCCGAGCGCCGCGACTTCGCCGCGAGCCTCAGCAACGCGCCCACCACCCTGCTGCAGGCCATGGGCGATACGCCGCCCAATTTCTCCGGCGACGTCAGCTTCGGCACCGCGATCCCGATCCGCGGCGGCCGCGTCGGCTTCGTCTCGGCGATCGGCTATTCGAACGGCTGGCGGACCCGCGACGCGCGCCAGCAGACCTCGCTCGATCCGGACCTCGGCGGCACCCCGCAGACCGACTTCGAGACCGTCACCACCGACAATCGCGTCGTCCTCTCCGGCCTCTTGGGCATCGGCGCCGAATTCGGCCGCCACCGCATCCGCTGGACCAACTTGTTCATCCGCGACACGCTGAAGCAGGCGCGGCTCGCCGCCGGCTTCAACCGCAGCGTCGCCGACCAGGATCCGAACCTGCCGCCCTCGATCATCGAGCAGAACACATATTGGTTCGAGCGCCAGCTGCTCGACACGCAGCTGGTCGGCGAGTTCCGCTTCGGCAATTTCAGCGTCGATCTGCGCGGCACCTATGCGGAGACGCGCCGCGAATCCCCCTATGAGCGGGCGATCTCCTATTTCTATCTGGGCGACGACAATCCGGCGACGAGCGGCGTCGGCGACGTCGACGATTATGTGAACAATCTCTCCTCGGGGGGCCAGTTCGCCAACATCGCGTTCAGCGCCCTGAAGGAGCGCGTCTACGCCGGCGGGCTCGATTTCGCCTACCGGCTCGGCACCGCGACCCCGATCACGCTGTCGGCCGGCTACGCCTACAGCCGGACCGACCGAAGCGCCTCGCGCTACCAGTTCCAATATTTCCGCCCCGACGGCGCGCTGCCGCTGGCGGTGGCCCAGGAGCGGCCCGATTTCCTGCTCTCCGACTTCAACATCCACACGTTCAACATCCAGCTCCGCGACGTCTCGGGCGCGGAAGGCACCGCCGCCTACGACGCCGACCTGCGGGTCCATGCCGGCTACGCCCAGGCCGAGATCGAGCCTTTCGACGGCCTGCGCGCGACCCTCGGCGTGCGCTTCGAGGACGGGCGCGAGAGCGTCCGGCCGATCGGCGGCACGCTCGCGCCGACCCATCTTGCCAACCGCTACTGGCTACCGGCGGCGACCGTGACCTGGAGCTTCGCGCGCGACATGCAGCTGCGCCTGCACGCCTCGAAGACGATCGCCCGGCCGCAGTTCCGCGAGCTGGCGCCGCAAATCTACCAGGATTTCGAATCCGACCGCGAGTTCACCGGCAACCCGTTCCTGACCGATTCCCAGCTGTGGAACGCGGAAGGCCGCTGGGAATATTATTTCGCCCGCGACCAGAGGATCAGCGTCGCCGGCTTCTACAAAAGGATCGACAATCCGATCGAGGCGGCGGCCTTCTTCGCCGGCGGCGGCCAGCTCAGGACCGGCTTCGCCAACGCGCCGCGGGCCGAGCTCTACGGCGGCGAGGTCGAGGTCCAGGCCTTCCTGCCGCTGTCGGGCCTCGGCGGCCGCTTCTTTCGCAGCCGGCGGCTGCTGTTCATCGGCAATTACACCTACAGCCGGTCGCGGGTCAGCGCCGACAATTCGATCATCGTCGGGCCGGACCTGCAGCCGGTCGCGGCCAACCTCCTGTTCGAGGACGGCGCCCCGCTGACCGGCCAGTCCGACCATCTCGCCAACCTCCAGCTCGGCATCGAGGACACCGACAGCCTCAGCCAGGCGACCGTCGCGATCACCTATGCCAGCGACCGGGTGACCAATCGCGGCCCGATCCAGGGCCTGGCGCGCCAGCCCGACATCGTCGAGCATCCGGGCGTCCGGCTCGATTTCATCCTCCGTCAGGAGGCGCGGCTGCTCGGCACCCGGCTGGAGTTCAAGCTCGAGGCGCGCAACCTCACCGGCCAGGATTATCGCGAGTTCCAGAGCGCCGGTACAAACCTGATCGAGATTAATTCCTATTCGGCCGGGCGGACCTTCAGCCTCGGCATTACCGCCCATTTTTGACGCAAATTCGCGCCGAATCGGATCAACTCGCGCACAAAAAATAAGACAAGGCAGTATAGAATGGGCCTGAGAGCAGAGCCCGCGTCCTCGAATACTTCGTGAGCCGGCTTTTACATGTCGTTGATTCAGTTTGGGTCTGCGACGTTATTTGCCGAAGGCGCGAGCGGCGCGGCCTGCCAACGGGCTTCTCGCGGCCGATTCCCTCTGATCGGCCGGCGGCAGGGCGACCGGCCCGGCCACCCGCACCCCGGCGGGCGGACCGGGCCGGAGTCGCCTAGCAGCGGGTCGAGCGGCCGAGCGAGCCGTCGCGGTTGACCACCGTGATCGTATTCCGGTCGATCGGCACGATCCGGATCACCGCGGTATCGCTGCCCGTCATGGTCAGCTCGTCGCCGTCGAGATTCCACAGCCCGCCGGTTCCGTTGGCGGCGAGGAAGCGGCCGTCCTGCATGAAGTCGACCGCGTTGTCGCAATCCTCATTGTCGGTCCAGCGGCCGACGACGAAGGCGCGGTCGAGCGCGATCCCGCCCGCCGCGGCGGGGACGGCGCCGCCCGCTTGGTTGAGCTTGCCGGCATCGGCGGCCGGCGCCGCCGCATTGTCCTTGCTGCCGTCGGCGCTGTTGCCGGCGGCGGCGTTGCCGGCGCCGTTGTTCGCCGCCGCGCCGCCGCCGCCGAGCCGGTCGCAGCCGGCCAGCGCGATCAGCGCCGCCGCCGCCGCCAAAGTCGCCATCGCTCTCATCCGCTCGCCCCCCGCTGCCCCGCGAAAGCGGCGAGCATAACCGGCCGGACAGGCGAGCGGAAGACTCGGAAAGAAGGAGGCGCTGCCGCCGGCGGAGGCTCCCTGCCGAAACGTCCCCCGGACGTCCGGTCAGAGCGCCTTCTCGTAGATCCGGTAGCGGCGGTTGACCCGGCTGTGGATTGCCTCGGCGATCGCCAGCATCGGCGCATTGTCGTCGAGGATCCAGCCGACCTCGGCCCGGCCGATGCCGTAATGGCCGTAGCCGGCGCGGCGGATATATTCGATCATCATGAAGGCGAGCTGGCTCGCCAGCCGGGTCGCGTGGAGCTTCTTCTTGACCCCCATCAGCGGCACCCGCCCGCCCTTCGGCCGCATCCGCTTCAGCCGCCACAGCAGCTTGAGGAAGCCGAACGGAAACAGCTCGCCGCCAAGATCGGCGATGAACTCGTTGACGTCGGGCAGCGCCATCATGAACGCGACCGCCTCGCCGTCCACCTCGGCGACGAGGATCATGTCCTCGAGCACGATGGGTTTGAGCTTCTTGCCGGCATAGGCGATCTCGGCGTCGGTCAGCGGGATGAAGCCCCAATTGTCCGACCAGGCCTCGTTGAGGATCGAGAGCAGCAGGGCCGCCTCCTCGTCGAAGCGCTTCTTGTCGATATGGCGGATCCGGATGCGGGGGTTGCGCTCGCCCGAGGCGACGATCTTGTCGACGATCGGGGCGAACGGGGCGGCGGTCTGGACGTCGCAGGTGAGCAGGTCCTTGATCCCCTGATAGCCGGCGCTCTCGACCCACGGCGGGTAGAGCGGTGAATTGTGCCCCATCATCACCATCGGCGGATGATCGAATCCCGCGACGAGCAGCCCCGGCTCGTCCCAGATGCCGAGCGAGAACGGCCCCATCGCGCGCGTCATCCCCTTCGCCCGCAGCCAGCCCTCGGCGGCCGCGAGCAGCGCGTGGGCGACGCCCTCGTCGGCGGCCTCGAACATCCCCCACTGGCCCAGCCCCGCCGCCATATGCTCGAGCACGAGTTGGTCGACCTGCGCCGAGATCCGCCCGACGGGCGCGGCCGACCCCGCCCGGAAGGCGAGGAAGAACTCGGCCTCGGCATGCTCGAACCAGGGGTTCTTGCCGGGCGTGATCAGCCCGCGCACCTCGTCCTTCAGCGGCGGCACCCAATTGGGATCGTCCCGGTTGAGCGCATAAGCGAGCTCGACGAAGGCCTTCCTGTCGGCCTTGGATTGGACGGGGCGGACCTGGACCCCACCCGCCAAAGTGGTACTTTGGCGGGGACCCGGGGAGGGGGCGGAAGGGGAATGGGGGGCGGTGCTCATGGCGGACTGGTAGCGGCTCGCCGGCGCGCTGTCACCGACCGAGCCATGGACCGCGGATCCCTGGATCGGAGTCCAGGGCAGGCCGGTCCGCGGTTCGGCGCGATGCCTGCGCCGATGTTGGCGAAAGTGCCGCGGAACGTCCCCCTTCGACGGGCTCAGGACAGGTTTCGACGGACTCAGGACAGGCTTCGCCAGGCTCAGGACAGCGGCGAATGGGCGCGGATAGAGGGGCGATGTTGGCCGGAGCGTCCTTCGACCGGTGGTGGATGAGGGGCGAAGGGTGCGCGGATGTTGGCGGATGTTGGCCTCGGGCGGGCTCGGGAGGCGCGGATTGGGGGCGGGATGGCCGAGGGACAGAGACGGATTGGGTGGCGGATGTCGGTCTCGGCGCGCTCGGGGCGCGCGGATCGGGGCGGAGTGGCTTGTCTTTGCTGTCCCGATCGATATTGCACGCGCTATTGGGTGGGCTTCGGATTGTAGAAAAATTCTACACTTTGTTGTTTCCTATCGGCCAACGTCGGGCTACCCTTCCGCGCGTTTTTACGCGGGAGCGCCGAAGCGCATGGCAGTCGTCGATTTCTTTTCCGGCTGCGGGGGTTTTTCCCTGGGCGCTCACCAAGCCGGCTTCGATGTGGCTGCTGCCTTCGACATCGACCCGATTCTAACATCTTCGTATTCAAAGAATTTCCCGGGAACCAAACTCCATAGAGTAGACCTCTCCCGAGCCGGCGGCGAGCAAATCCGAAAGCTGGCAGGCGTACAGATCGACGGCATAATCGGCGGGCCGCCTTGCCAGGGATTCAGTTCGATCGGGCGGCGAAGTCCGACCGACATGCGCCGCGAGCTGCTCTTCCATTACTTCCGCCTCGTCTCGGAGATTCGCCCGTCGTTCTTCGTGATGGAGAACGTTCGGGGGCTCACGGAGGGTGGGAATCGAACCCTATTGGACGATTGCCTGAAGCTCGTGACCTCGGCCTATCACGTTACCGAGCCTCTCGTTTTGGATGCGGCCGACTTCGGCGCCGCCACCGCCAGAAGGCGAGTGTTCGTTGCGGGAGTCCGAAAGGGCGATGCCTCCGCCCTTTCGGAAACTTCCCTGTCCACCGGCAATGCGGCGGCGGCCAGCGTGAAGGCCGCAATAGGCGACCTTCAGTGCGTTCGTGCTCTAGGATCCAAGGATGGATTCGACTGGTGGAAAATCTCTACGCCTGGCCGTGCCTCGGCATATGCGCGCCGGCTAAGATCGCCGGATGGAACCTTCACCGGAAATTTGCGGACTGCGCACACCTACGAGATTCTCAGGCGGTTCTCTCGCCTACCCCAGGGCGGCAAAGACAAGGTAGGCAGGTATCCGCGATTGAGCTGGGACGGCTTATGTCCGACCTTGCGCGCGGGAACCGGAAACGACCGCGGCTCCTACCAGTCGGTGCGGCCGGTCCATCCGGAGGCCGATCGGGTGATAACCGTGCGGGAAGCCGCTCGCTTGCAGGGATTTCCCGATTGGCACCTATTTCATCCGACGATTTGGCATAGCTTCCGCATGGTTGGCAACAGCGTGTCCCCTTTCGTTGCCGATCATGTGCTCGGCTGTATTGCGTGCCATATGCCCTGGCTCCTACCGGTGGCCGAAGCCGCAGAATAGACGATGGTCGATCACATATCGCCGGAGCGCCGCTCCTGGCTCATGTCCCGCGTCAGAAGCAAGCATACCTCGCCGGAGATACGCGTGCGGCGGGCGGCGCACGCACTGGGCCTTCGGTTTCGTCTCCATCGCAAAGACCTGCCCGGCAAGCCGGATCTAGTGTTCCCGAAATATCGGATTGCCCTCTTCGTCCACGGTTGCTTCTGGCACCGGCATCCCGGCTGCACCAAATCGTCCACGCCCAAGTCTCGTACTGCCTATTGGCAGGCTAAGTTCGACGCGAACGTAGATCGAGACGTTCGCGTCGCTCGCGAACTCGAGGCTTTGGGCTGGAGCGCTCGCACGATTTGGGAATGCGAGACCAAAGTGGGACGAGATTTGGTTGCGTCGCTTCGCCGAATGTTCGAGGTTGCCGAGAATTCGGCGACGTCCGGCGAGGAGTCCCAGGTTGAAGGCGGTCTTGGATACGAAGGTCGAATCCGCCTACGACGACGTCGTCGCTAGCCGCTATCACTTCCCATCTCGGTATCTGCCGATCCTTTCGGCCGCGGTAGGTGACTGGGTCGTTTTCAGGCAGCCTCGCGCCTCTGGGGGCACTTTGGCCTATTTCGCCGTGGCTCGCGTCGCGCGTATCGACCCGGATCCCGATAGACCGAGTCACTACTACGCGGTGGTCGAAGACTATCTCCCATTCGATCGCCCGACCCCCTGGCTGCTGGACGGTCGATATGCGGAGGCGGCGCTGCGGGACATCGTAAACGTTCCCCAGGTCGGTATCTATCTGCGAGGCAAGTCCGTTCGGCCGCTAGACGAGACCGATTTCGCTGCCATCGTCGAATACGGCTTTGAAGAGGCTTGGGCACCGGTCGGCGCGCGGGAAGCCGGTGTGGACGAGGACGCTCTTGCCTTGCTGGTAGCGAAGCTCCCGCTCGACCCCGCGGAGCGCGTCCGGCGCGTCGTAGAGCGCTTGGTCAACCGCAAATTGCGAGACGAGAATTTCAAGAAGGCGGTGCGCTTGGCATACGACTATCGCTGCGCAATCAGCGGCTTAAGGTTGTTCGATCGAGCCGGCCGCCCGGAAGTCCAAGCGGCACATATTTGGTCGGTGGCCGAGGGTGGCCCCGACATGGTGCAGAACGGGATTGCCCTGTCCGGCACCCTTCATTGGCTTTTTGATCACCACATGATCTCCCTAACGAGCGATCTGCGCCTGCTGGTCTCCGCGCGGATACGCCTGCCCGAAAGCGTGGCTGTTCCCGGCCATATTGCGTGCTTGCCCAAGAACCGACGCTATCGGCCCTCGCTCGATTATCTCGCGCTCCACAGGCAAAAGTTCGAGCGGGCTGAGGGCAGAATGACGCCCTGACTGGATTAGCGTCGAGGGCTGGCGGGTTTTTGACGGCATGGGAATATGAGACTCGTAACGCTGCGCCAATAGCGGAGGTGGTGCAAAAGGCAGTCTTCAACTGATGGAATATGGAATTTTAGCTTGCCATAAGCCAGGTCTCTCAACAATCTGCCCGTGGAGATGGTGCACGGATGGCGGACGACTCTCAAGAAATAAGTGCGCTACCGACGAAGGCATTCTTCGTCGATATGTTCACAAAGGACATTCCGCTTCCTCAGGCGGTTCTCGATCTCGTCGATAATTCCGTGGATGGCGCGAAACGAACGGCAAATGGAGGACCCCGCTCATTCGAGGGAAAAATCATCGAAGTTACCTTTAGCCGCGAGCGCTTTCGGATCTGGGACAATTGCGGTGGCTTCGATAAGCAAACAGCTCGAGACTACGCATTTCGATTTGGCCGACCAAAGGAGGCCAAGCAAGTAAGCGGTTCGATCGGGCAATTTGGCGTTGGAATGAAGCGGGCCCTATTCAAGTTCGGCAAGCATTTTGTCGTCCAATCTGCAACAAAGACTGAAGAGTGGGGTGTCGAGGTACCGGTAGAAGACTGGCAGAAGGACGACGACGATTGGCACTTTCCTTGGAAGAAAGATTTCAATCCGCAGGCGCCAATTTCAACGGAACGCCCGGGAACGGAGATTGTCGTCACATCCTTGCGATATTCAGTTGGCAATACATTTGCAACTGATTGGTTTAAAAACCAAATAGTCTCTTTGATCAAGTCAAAACACCGCCAATTCATATCCCAGGGATTATCCATTAAGGTGAATGGCGAGCAGATTCCCCCGTTAGAGCTAGTTCTAATCTCCGACGACGACGTCCATCCCGCGGTCTGGAACAACATCTTTAGAGACAAGGGCGAGAAGGACGTAACGGTTCGAGTTATCGCCGGGGTTGGGACCTCTGCACCGCGGCTCGCAGGATGGTACGTGATTTGCAACGGAAGAATGATCTTGGATGCGGATCGCCGGGATGTGACCGGTTGGGGCGTTGTCGAAGAGGCTACAAGTAAGACGGTCGTTCCGGGGTATCACAACCAATTCGCCCGATTCCGCGGAATTGCTACATTCGATTGCGAGGACTCCGGCCGATTGCCCTGGAATACGACAAAGACAGATGTGGACCAGGACAACGAAATTTGGCGGCAGGTCTTAGAAAGAATGATGGAGCTGATGAGGCCCGTGATTGATTTTCTCAACGAGCTAGACGCCGACATCGAGGAGCATACTCGTGAGAGGAGTCCGTTGTTTCAGCTCTTGAGCGAGGCGGCGCAGGTCGGGTTTGAGACGCTTACGAAGGATGCCGTTTTCGCGGCTCCCGAACGTGAAGACCTCCCGGATGTGGTGAGGTTCACCAAGATTCAGTATTCACGGGAAGTCGACGATATCGATTTTTTGAAGCGTGCTCTCAAGGTGGGATCGGCAAAGGCAGTTGGCGAGCGAACTTTCGACTTGGCACTTCAAAAGCAGCGCGGCCAGTGAGCGGCAGCTTCAAGAAAATCGATTATTCGATCAGGCCGGCCAAGTACGCCGAGAGGCGTATGCTGCGCGACATTTTTAGACGTGTGGGGCCGTTCGCGCTCCCGGAGAACTACGTCTATGCCGGATTCGGGTCGGTCTGGTTTTCGGACTTTATACTTTTTCACCGGTCCCTAGGCGTCAAAGACATGGTCTCGATCGAGGGATCGAGAGCGGCTCAACAGAGAATTATCGACAACGCTCCCTTTCGTATCCAATTGGATTTCGCTCGCAGCGGACCGGCGCTGCAGCGGCTGGATTGGGCAAAACGGCATTTTCTGTGGCTCGACTATGACGATCCGATTAGCCGAGAGATCTTACGAGACATTCGGTACGTTGCCGATAAGGCCGTTTCCGGTTCGGTGCTAGCAGTCAGCGTCAAGAGCGGAGCCGCCAGGGAGTTTGATCAAGCCGAAGGCGACACAGCGCTGCAGAGTTTGAGCGCGATCGAGCGCTTTCGAGAGAATTTTGCGGTTGGCCAGATTCCGTCCAACACCAATGAGGAAGATTTGACCGGACTGCCCTTCGCATCGCTAAGCAGAGCTATGATAGCGACAGAGATCGGCGTCGGTTTGGACATTCGCAATGGGAAGGAAGAGGAGGACCCCGTCCGATTCCAACACATTTGCAGCTTCGACTATGCCGACGGGGCAGAAATGACTACGATTGTAGGCATATTCCACACGGAAGAGGACGCCTCGCGGGTCGCGGATTGTCATTTTGAAGAGCTCTCTTTCGTCGGCGAGCTTGGCGCCACAGTCAGCATTGACGTGCCGTTGCTGACGGTCCGGGAGGTTCGGAAGCTAGAGTCTCAGCTTCCGCTGCCGACCGGCACACCTTTGGCGGTCGGGTCAATGCCGCCGCGAGAGGCTGAGCGCTTCGCGCGTCTATATCGTTACCTACCTCACTATGCGGTTCTGGAGAGCTAGCCCAAGAGCATTCCCAAACGGTGCTCAGTCCCTTCCCCCGGAACCAACGCCCCCCATCGCAGTTACTCCCGCGTCCTCGCCTGGCGAGCGGGCGGTGCCGAGGGATTTTTTCGTTGAGGAGAAGCCCTGTGCGCAGCTTTATCGCACCCCTGCTCGCCGCGGCCGGCGCCGCCGCGCTGATGACCGCCTGCAACACCGTCGAGGGCGTCGGCCAGGATCTCGAATCGGTCGCCGCCGCCTTCGATCCCAATTACGCCTACACCGCCTGCGGCGCCTACGGCCCGATCGACCATGACGGCGACGGCCGGATCAGCAATGCCGAATGGAACGCCTATCGCGCCGGCGCCTATCGCGGCTGGGATCTGAACGGCGACGGCCGGATCAGCCGCCGCGAATATGCCAATTGCTGGTATGGCGGCGGCTTCTACCCGGCCTACAACAAGGCCGCCTACGAGCCGAGCTGGGTCGCCTTCGACGCCAATCACGACGGCTGGATCAGCAGCGACGAATATTACAGCTCCGCCGCCTGGACCAGCCTCGACCGCAACGGCGACGGCCTCGTCGACAGCACCGAGTGGCCGTGGTGAGCTGATTCGGACGGCGCTTGCGCCGTCCGGGCCGGGAGGAAAGAGGCTGGATTGCTGGCCTTCGCCGGCATGACGGGAAGGGCTAGGCCTGGCCGCGCTCGCGCCGGCGCGGATGGCCGTTGCCGACTCCGCCACCCACGGATTAATCTCCGCCACCTCCTCGGCATAGCCGAAGACCACCCCGCAAAGTGGTGCTTTGCGGGGGACCCCGTTCAGTTCCTGTCGCGCTGGCGTGGGTGCCCGGTGGCGACGCCGCCGGAAAGTTCGGCGACCCAGGGATAAATCTCCGCCACTTCCTCCGTGTAGCCCAAATTAAAGACCGTCGCGCTTTTCACCGGGCGCTCGGGGCGGTCGTAATAGGTCTTGAAGACCTTGTCCCAGAAGAAGGTGGTGATCCCGAAATTGCCGCTTTCGTCGTGGAAATGGTGGGCCATGTGGCGGCGCTTCATGTCGGCGAGCAGCGCCGATTTGGGCTTGTAGGCGAGGTGCTGGATGCAGTGGACATATTCGTAGAAGCAGGTGGTGAGGAGGCCGGTCGCCAACGCCGCCGCGGCGCCGCCCCAGGGCGCGCCCCAATAGGCGCCGATCGCCCAGCCCAAGGGGAAGACGCCGAGCGCGATCGTCGGCAGCGTCGTGTGGAGGGCGCCGAACAGGACCTCGAGATGGTTGGGATCCTGGTGGTGGTCGTAATGGATCCGCTTCCAGGTCGGCGCCGCCCATTTGTGCCGCCACATCCAGCGGCTGTGCAGGACGTAGCGGTGGATGAGGTACCAGAAGAGCGGGTAGACGAGGCTCGCCGCGGCGATCGCGATCAGCGTCGGCACCAGCGGCGCCGGCCGCCAGGCGTAGAGGCCGGCCGCGCCGGCGGCGAGGGCGAGATAGGCGATGATCGCCGGATATTGGAAATAGGCGACGACCAGCTCGCGATGGGTCATCTTGTCGAGATGATGCTCGCGTCTCCAGAAGGACGGGCGCAGGGTTTGGGCGGTCTTCACTGATGTTCCTTGTAGCGCGCTCGGGCGGCGAAAGGGAGCGCCTTTGCGCTCCTCATGTGAGGGCGCGTCATGGATTTGCAATAAGGCGGTTTTTGGGCGCTTAAGGGGCGGCGCCCGATTCCCGCGCGGCGACGATGCGGTTGGCGAGCTGCCAGTCCTGCATCCGGTCGACGTCGATCGGCCCCTCGGCGAAGGGCATGACGACCGGCGCGGTCTCAAGGCCGATCGTGCGGGAGAGCGCCTTCAGCACCGTGCGCAGGCGGAACAGCCGGCTCTTGTACAGGAGGAACGCCCACAGGCCGAACGCGCCGACCAGCCGCTTCGGCTTCTTGCCGAACTGGCCGCCCGAATCGAACACCCGCGGCGCGGCGAGCGCGCGCGGGGTGAGAAGCGCGTAGAGGTTGCAGCTCGAAAAGGCGCCGTCGCGGAAGCGGTGGAAGGCGCGATTGCCTTCGGGATAGGCGGCGAGCACGGTCTCGGCCGGGGTCAGGCCGAGCGCGCCGTCCGCGCTCAGGCCGTCGAGCGCGTCGCAGAAATAGCGGACCATCTCGGGCGTGTGCAGGGCATTGTCGCCGGTGGTGATGACCAGAGGCAGCATGTCCTCGCCGGCGACCGCGGCGACGCTGGCGCCGATATTCTCGCGGGAGGCGACATATTCGATTGCGTCCGCGCCGGGGAGCGCGGCGAGGATCGCCTTGGCTTCGGCGATGCTGCCCTCCTCGATACCGACGATGGTGCGGCCGATCCGGCCCGAAGCCATCACCGCCTCGACGACCCGCTCGAGCATCGGCCGGCCGGCAATGTCGATGAAGCATTTGTGGGAGACGCCGCCGGCCTGAGCGAGCGGATCGAGATTGCCGCGGCTGGCGGCGAGGATCAGCGCGGTGTAGCGCGTGTCGGTCATGGCGTGCGCTCGTAGAGCGGCGCCATGAGCGGGGCAATGTCCGGCAGGTTCGCCATGTCCTCGAGCGCGGGCCGCAGGGCGGCGGCGCGCGCCGGGGGCAGGACCGGGCCCGTGCAGCCCGCGAACTTGGCCCACAGCTGCGCCTCGCTGAACGGCAGAGCGAGGCTGCCGACCGGCCAGGCCATCGCGGCCGCGAAGCGGCGGCCGTCGTTCAGCACCACCTCCACCTCGGTCGGGAACTCGCCCTCGGCCTTGTCGACGGGGTGGCGATGGATGCACGGATAGAGCGCGCGGATTGCGGGGCGCATCGCCGCCGCGTCGGTGAAGTCGGCGAGCGTGCAATCGCCGGTGACGGCGAGGCAGGCGAGCGCATATTCGAGGCTGAACTTCGCCTGCAGCGCATCGGCGGGATCGGCATACATCAGGTTGTTGAAATGGCTGACCGGGGCGCGGACGTGGACCGCGGCGATCTCGTCCGCGGCAAAGCCGTGCGCTTCCTTAAGGGCGGCGAGGCCGTCCATGGCGCGATGGGCGCTGCCGCAATTGGGGAAGCGCTTCAGCTTGAGGCCGCTGGAGAGGATCAGCAGCGGCTCGCCGACCCGCGCGGTCTCGAAGCGCAGATTCTGGCCGTGCTCGACATGAGTCAGCGTGTCGCGCAATTGCTCGTAATCGGGGCCGACCATCAGCCGGTTCATGCCGGTCGGTCCGTCGAGCGTGCCGGTGCCGGCGTCGATGCCGGCGCGGGCGAGGCTGGCGGCGAGGATGCCCGATTTGGCGGCGAGGCCGGCGTGGAGCGGCTTCGCCATGGTGCCGAACTGGCTCATGAACCCCGCCGCCATGCTGGTCGCGAGCGACACCGCATGAGCGGCGCGCTGCGCGTCGAGGCGAAGCAGCCGCGCGCAGGCGGCCGCCGCGCCGATCGCGCCGACGGTGGCGGTGGCATGCCAGCCGCGGTTGCGGTGCACCGGGTTCACCCCCTGGCCGACCCGGCCGAGGATCTGCAGCCCGGCGACATAGGCATCGAGGCAGGCCCGCCCGCCGGCCCCCTCCTGCTCGGCGAGGGCGAGGATGGCGGGAACGAGGACGGCGCTGGCATGCGCCTTGGCGGGATCGAAATTGTCGTCGAAATCGAGCGCATGGGCGGCGGTGCCGTTGACCAGCGCGGCCCAGGGGGCGGGGAGGCGGGCGCCCTGGAGGAGCGCGGTGGAGGGGCCTTCGCCCCAGCCGGCGACGGTGTCGAACACCTTGCGCGTCACCGGCTCCGCCGCGCCCGGCACGGCGACGGCGACGGTGTCGATGAAGGCGCGATGCGCGGCCTGCCACGCCGCCTCGGGCCAGTCGGCGGGCGTCTCGGCGAGCCAGCTTCCGTAGGCGAGGACGGGATTTTCGGTCATTGCGGGGCGATTAGCATTGCCGCTCCGGTCGGAACAGAGAGCAGCGTCGTGTGCCTCGCCGAGCCCGCACTCCCGTCTGAAACTGGCCGAGAGCTGCCCGTCTGCTTTTGGGCAAAACCGGCGCATACCCGCCGCTAGTCGAACGTCCGCAATGGGTGGAAAGCGGACAGCCGCGTGCTCTGTTAAAAGCGAACTTCAGCGGCTTGGGGGTCGGCGACAGGTGCACAACTGCCGCGCGAACGGATGGCCAGAATATTATAGTTTCCGTTGTCCAAGGGATAGCCGGCAGGCACCGGCTCTGTGGAGCTACACCGCAAGATGATGGGCGGCGTCTGAGCTACGGCGTCCGTCGCAGCTACTACGGTCAGCGCGATACCCAGCAACATTTTCCCTGGACGCATCACGTACTCTCCGGTTCGACCCGCTAGCACTGGTTGTTGATGACCACGTAGAATACAGGGATTGCGGCGTCCATCACCTCGGTCCAGACGTACGTTCCACCAGCCCTGATGTTGACGGAAAAGTGGGTTCGCTCGCTGTATTCCTGAGTCACACGGGATGCGCCGCAAAATGGACGTCCGTCATACCCGGTGTAAGTGGCTCGCATGACGATGCGTTGCGGATCCCCGATGGCCCTGCGGGCTTCGACCGCGACGCAGACGTCTGACGTGCACTGCGACATGGTCATGCCGGCATGCCATCCTCCGCTTGCGCGAAATCCCATTACCTCGTTTGACCCGGATTGCATCGCGGCGTTTGCGCCAACAGCTCCGTGCGTCACTAGGACAACTCCGAAGACTGCCGCGACCGCTGCGTGCCTTATTGTTCTCTGCATCTGCTCCTCCTCTGGATCAGAATCGCCTGGGCGGCAGCGCGGCTTCCGGGTTGGTGGTGGGTTCACAGGTGCCTCTTTCGGACGCACTTGCAGCCCCAGTATTGGAACCGGTTCTATACTCGTAAAGATATTCGCCCGATCGGCGGTCGATGGCATAAGTCTGAAATTGGGTAAGACCTGGGAGTCGTCTTATGCTTTCGGCCGAGATACGATTGTTTGTAACCGTTGAGGTGCAGGTGGTCGCTTCGCGGTGGGCGCGGCCAAGTCCGACCGTGTCTTGAAGAGGCGGGCAAAAAACATCATCTACCCAGTCTGCGAAGTCGCTGGACCAACGATCGATCCCCCCACTCGTGACACGGAAAATAGGTCTTGGCCATGTCTCTCTCGCCTCTCCATCGTTTGCCGTGCACTGGAGATAGAATGCTTCCTGCGCCAAGACCTGTGCCGGGGAGAAAAGGACAATCGCGAAAGTCAAAACCGCCCGTGCTGCCCGCATCTGCTGCTCCCCAATGGCCTCGCACTCAATATGACAGGGCACCGCTTGCTGGTCCAGCCAGGGGACCGCGACAGCGTCCGCAGTGGGTCGGTTGCGGATGGTCCGCAGTGGGTGGGAGGCGGACATTATATGATGAAGTAATTGGCCACGGTTGACGAGGTGGCGAACCAGCCAGAAAGTGGCGCTATTCCTCTGGAGAAACCCGTCGTGGCTAAGAAGCGCAGTTTGAGAACCTTGTCCTCCGAGGTTCCAGATTCCCAGACCGTTGAGCAGCTTCTTTTGAATCTTCATCGCCAAGAGGACAGGGCGGCGGCAATCGTAGGAGCCTCGCTAGTCGAGTCCGCGCTCCAAGAGCGGCTTGTCCACTCGTTCGATAGCGTCGCCGAGGGGCTTGAGCGAAGCCTGTTCGAAGATCGCGGCCCGCTCTCAGATTTCAACTCGAAAATCCTAGTTGCCCAGGCTTTCGCAGTGGTTCCCGACCGTCTGGCAGAGGACATGCAGCGCATTCGCAAAATACGAAACTGCTTCGCGCATGCGCGGGTTGCCGTTACTTTTAATGAGCCACTCGTTTCTAAGGAAGTTTTTGAGCTAGCGGCGGTTATCGCTGCTCGAAAGGCCTACGCTCCCGCCCAGTTATACAAGGACCCTAAAACGTCCTATGGGTTGAGCTGCTACATTACTCACACGATGCTTAGATCAGAAACGGTTGCCGCCGTCATGAGGAACACGACGTCTAAGCCGCCGGCCGACCAATCTGGTGTCTAGGACTGTCCGGCGTAGCACCGAGCCAGTGCGGCATGCGTCGGAACTACTTACAACTTCAAAGTCAGCAAGGGGCGTAAATCGGGCATTGCCATTGGCCATTCGCGCAAAGGCCGGCCACTTGCCGAGGAGGCAAATCTCGCAGCGCCTCAACCCTAGCGCGCCCGCGCGACAGGCTGTCGGCTCAGTGGAGGCCGACTTGGCCGCGCAGGCTCGCATAGATCGCCGCCGAATCGTAGCCGATGCCGTTCCTGAACACGATCAGCGGCCGCCCGATCGCCGCGATGTCGCGCGAGAGGTCCCCGTCGAGCAGCACGAGGTCGGCCTGCTTGCCGGGCTCCAGGCTGCCGATGCGGTCGGCGCGGCGGAGATAGGTTGCGCCGTTGAGGGTGGCGATGCGGATCGCTTCGGGGATGGTAAAGCCCGCTTCGACGAGGAGCTCGATGTTGCGCTGGTCGCCCAGCCCCGCGATCACGTGGCCGTCGCCGGTCGGGTCGGCGCCGGCCATCAAGAGGCCGCCGGCGGCGGCGAAGGCGCGTTCGAAGGCCATTTCCTTGCGCAGCATCGTCGCCAGGAAGCCGGCGGCGGGGCGCTGGGCGGCGTGGCGGCGGAGCTGGTGGGCCCAGGCGTCCGGCGAGAAGAGGTCGCGCAGACGCGGGGTCGCTTCGAGGTCGGGGCGGTCGCCGCCCTCGAGGACGGCGAGCGTGGAGGTGATCGCGACCCGGCGCTGGACCAGGGTGCGGATCATGCGCTGGACCTCGGGCGAGTCGGGGGCGACGTTCTGGATGATGTGCATCATCACCGGGCGGGCGCCCGCCGCCTCCTCCGCGCCGCCGCGCCGGCAGCGGCCGGCCGCGCGCTGCGGATCGAGCTCGCCGTCGGGGGCGGCGAAGGGGCCGTGCTCGAGATTGTCGATGCCGAGCCGGGCCGCCTCCTCATAGCCGACCGAGCAGAGATGGCCGGTGACGCGCATATGGTGGCGGTGCGCTTCCTGGATCGCGGCGGAAAGCTCGGCCGGGGAGATGTTCATATAGGCCTTGACCGAGGTGAAGCCGAGCGAGGCCCAGTGGCGCACCGCCGCGCGCGCTTCGGCCGGGCCGCGCAGCGGATAGAGCTGGGCGATCGCGGGGGGCGTGCCTTCGAGATAGGGCGTGGTGAGATCGAGATCGGGGCCGATCAGCCGCCCCGCCTCGATCTCCCGCCTGATGCCGAGATCGCCGTGCGGATCGACCGAGCCCGCGGTGCGCGCGGTGGTGACGCCGCTGGCGAGATAGAGCTGCGGGAAGGTGACCGGCGCCTGGACGACCGCGAACGGGCCGTCGGCCGAGGCGGTGCGGAACATATGCTCGTGCATGCCGACGAGGCCGGGAATGGCGGTCCGGCCGCGCCCGTCGATGCGCGAGAGGCCGTCGGGGAGCGCGACCGAGCCGTCCGGCCCGATCGCGGCGATCCGGCCATGGTCGATGAGGATGGTCTGGTTCGCCCGCGGCGCGGCGCCGGTGCCGTCGACGACGAGGACGTGCTCGATCGCGGTCAGCGGCCCGCGCTCGCTTATGGGGCCGGGGCGCGAAGGCGATTGCGCGGCGCCGGGCAGCGCCGCGGTCAGGCCGGCCAGAGCGGCGAGCAAAGAGCGCTTCATTCCGATCCTCCTCAAACCAGTTTCAGCCGGCGCGCGAGACCGCCCAAAGCGAGCCGGTCGTCGCGGGTCAGGCCATAGCGCAAGGTCAGCCAGCTCGTCGCCGCCCAGAGCAGGGCGCAGGCGGCGAAGCGGGCGGGGCCGTGCAGCACCTGCTCGGCGAGCGCCATCAGCGTGCAGCCGGCGAGGGCGAGGGCGAGCGCCTGGGCGAGCTTGTAGTCGAACGGGTTGAGGCCGTCCGAGACCTGCAGCTGGATGGTGGCGGCATAGGTCGAGACGATCGTCGCCGCGCCGATGGCGATGGCCATGCCGAGCGGGCCATAAGCCGGCGTCAGCCAGGCGGCGAGGCCGATCCACAAGGCGACGGCGATGAACGCGTTGAGCACGGGCAGCGCCCGGTGGCCGACCATCTCGACGATCGCCGAAGCAGGCCCGACGATCGCTTCGATCGCGCGGGCGCCGACCAGGATGAACAGCAAAGGCAGCGCCGCCTGCGCCTCGGGACGATAGAGGCTGAGCACATCGACGCCGGCGAAGACGAGCAGGCCGGCGAGCGGCACGACCAGAGCGGTCGAGACGCGGCTGGCGAAATGGTAGAGCGGCGCGATCTGGGCGCGGTCGGCACGGGCCTGGGCCGAGGCCAAGGGCCCGAGCACATATTGGAAGGCCTGGCGGACGATCAGCGGCACGGTCGAGATCTTGCGCGCGATCTCGAACAGGGCGGCGGCAGAGGCGCCGCGCGCTCCGGGCAGGATCAGGTTCAGCACCACCGGCGGGGCGTCGATCAGGGCGCGGCGAGCGAGGTTGGAGGGGAGCAGGGCGGCGCCGGAGGCGAGCAGGTCTCGTACCAGCCCGCGGGGCAGCGGTGCTGTCAGCAGGAGCCTCAAGTCGTAATAGCGGCCGAGCAGGCGGACGCAGAGAATTGCGGTCAGCGCCAGCGAGCAGAGATGGGCGGCCATCAGCCCCAGCGAGCCCGCGCCGAGCGCGAAAAAGCCGAGCGCGAACAGGATGCGCGCGATCTGCTCCCAGAAGATGCGCAGCCGGATCTCGGGCCCGAAAGCGCGCCGGGCGCGGGCGGCGGCGGTGGCGACCTCGACGAACGTCCACAAGGGCAGCGCCCAGGCGAACAGGGCGACCGCCTGGGGCAGGCGGGCGGCATCCTCGGGCGCGGCCGAGAAGATCGCGGCGACCGCGCCGGCGTTGAGCGTGACGAGAAGGGCGATCAGGCTCGAAGGGACGATCGCGATCAGCAAGGCGAGCTTGACCGCGCCGTGGGCGGCCGCGTCGTCCTGCGCCGGCACCACCCGCTGGAGCGCCAGCGGCATCGACAGGTGGACGATGTTGGTGGTGAGGTTCACCGCTCCCCACAGCACGACATAGATGCCGTAGGTCGCGAGCCCGAACAGCCAGGTGTAGAGCGGCTGCGCCAGCGCCTCGATCAGCGCTCCCAGCCGGGAGAGGCCGGCCAGTCCCGCCCCGCGCGCGACGTCGCCGCGGGTGACGGCGGGGGCGGGGTCGCCCGCCTCGCTCATTCCTCGGTGCGGATCAGCACCGCTTCGCCGACCAAGAGGAACAAGAGGAACGGGCCCCAAGCGGCGAGGAAGGGCGGGTAGGCGCCGAGATTGCCCATTGCGATGGCGAAATTGTCGGCGACGAAATAGGCGAAGCCCAGGGCCATGCCGATCACCGCGCGGACCATCAGCGCCCCGGAGCGGGCGAGGCCGAAGGCGGCGACGGCGGCGAGGAGGGGCATCAACATCGTCGAGAAGGGCCCGGCGATCTTGTGCCAGAGGCTGGCGGCGGGGGCCGCGGTCGGCCGGCCGGCGGCGGCCAGCTCGGCGAGCGAGCGCCGCAGCTGCCAGAAATCCTGCTCGTCGGGGTTGACCCGGGCGAGGGTGAACTCGTCCGGCCTGATGTCCCGGCCGAGGCGGATCGCGGCCATGCGCTGGAGCCCGCCGGTGTCGACGTCGAACGCGGTCACCTCGCGCAGCAGCCAGCCGCCCCCGGGCGCCGGTGCGCCGGCCCGCGCGGCAAGGATGCGCCGCAGCGTGCCGCCGGCGCGGCCGTAAATGGTGATTCCGGCAAGGTGCACCCGCTGGCCCCGGCCGCTGACCCGGTTGACGAAGATGAGATCGTTGCCGTGGGTCAAAGCGACGTTGTTCTGGATGCCGCGCTCGGGCGGGATCGGCGCGAAATCGACCGCGTCCCAGGCGGCGAGGGTGGCGTTGGCGCGGGTCACGAACCGCTCGGTGAAGGCGAAATGGGCGAGCGCGATCAGCGCCGCGGCGAGGATCAGCGGGGCGATGATCTGGTGCGCGGAAATCCCCGCCGCCTTCATCGAGATGATCTCGCTGTTCTGGTTCAGCCCGGCGAAGGTGATCAGCGTTCCGAGCAGCACCGCGAACGGCAGGAAGCGGGCGACGAGCTGGGGCAGGCGCAGGCCGACATAGCGCCACAGCTCGGCATCGCCATTGCCGGGATAAGCGAGGATGTCGCCCGATTTGCCGAGCAGATCGAGCATCATCAATATGCCGACCAGGGCGACGAGCACGGCGGCGCTGCGCACCAGGAACAGCCGCGCCATGTAGAGCGCGATCCGCCGCGACGGAAAGAATTGCAGGTTGATCACGAGGCGAGCGCGCCGCGGCGCCGGCGCCGGACCAGGCCGCCGATCAGCTTGGTCGCCCGGGCGAAGGCGCGCTCGAGGGCGCCGATCGGCTGGCCGCCGGGCTTGTGGGCGAGGGTCCAGTACATCCAGACGATGAGGCCGGCGAACAGCAGGAAGGGAGCCCAGAGCGCGATCAGCGGGTCGATCCGGCCCTGGGCGCCCATCTGCTCGGCATATTGATTGACCTTGTGGTAGGTGACGACGAAGACGATCGAGACGAAGATGCCGAGGCCCGAGGTGCTCCGCTTCGGCGGCACCGCGAGCGCCACCGCGAGCAGCGGCACCAGCAGCATCATCGCCACCTCGACGAGGCGGAAGTGGAAATTGGCACGGATCGCGTCGCGCCGCGCCCCGGGCAGCGCCGGATCGCCGCCGAGCCGGCGCAGCTCCGAGATGGTCAGCTCCTTGGTGCCGTCGCCGCGGCCGCGGAAATTCTCGATCGCCGGCATGTTGATCGGCAGATCGTGCTGGACGAAGCTCAGCACCCTGGGCACCCGGTAGCCGGGCGCGTCGTGGACCAGCCGGCCGTTGCTGAGGCGGAAGAGGATCGTCTCGGGATCGTCGGTCCTCAAAAAGCGGCCGCGCTCGGCGCTGACCGCGACGGTGCGGCCGCCGCGGCTGGCGATGCGCAGGAAGACGCCGTGAAGGTCGGTGCCGTGATTCTCGCTGCGCTCGACGCGCAAGGTCATCCGCCGGCCGAGATTGGTGAACTCGCCGACCTTGATCGAGGCGCCGAGCGCGCCCGAGCTCAATTCGAAGCGCAGATTCTGATAGGCATATTGGGCGTAGGGCTGGACGAAGCCGACGATCGCGAAATTGCAGGCGAGCAGGATCAGCGCATAAGCGTAAGGCACGCGCATGAGCCGCCCGTAGCCGAGCCCGGCGGCGAGCAGGGTGTCGAGCTCGGAGGAGAGAGCGAGCTTCCTGAACGCGAGCAGCACGCCGAGAGTCAGCCCGACGGGGATGGCGAGGCCGAGATATTCGGGGATCAGATTGGCGAGCATCCGCCACACCACCGTCACCGGCCCGCCCTCGGACACGACGAAATCGAACAGCCGCAGCATCCGATCGAGGATCAGCAGCATCGCCGCGAGGCAGAGCGTGCCGACCAAGGGCACGAGGATCAGCCTGGCGAGATAGCGGTCGATCTGGTTCATCGGGCGCAAGTGGTACTTCGGTCCGGCGGCGACAGTCCAGCGAAAGCCGGCCGCACTGCGCTTTCCGAAAACGAATATTACTGTCGCACAAATTACGATAAACGGTTATTCAATCTTCGAGGGGCCGGGAGACAATGTCGGCTGGCGGACGGGCGCGGCAGCTTGCGCCCTATGTGAACGCAGGTGAACAAAGAGACCACGATCGCGATCCCGGCGGATCCGAATGACCCTGAGGATTTTGACGTCAGCGTCGCCGGGGTCGAGCGCGCCCAGATGGGCCGCAGGATTCGCATGCTGCGGGGCCGGCTCGGCCTCAGCCGGGAGGGGTTCGCGCGGACCTACGGGATTCCGCTCGCCAACATCCGCCAGTACGAGATCGGCCGCCACATGCCGCCGCCGGCGGTGCGCGCCTATCTGAAGGTGATCGCCGCCGGGCCGGAGCGGGTGGCCAAGGCGGTGGCGGGGAAGGCGGCTTGGCGGCGCCGGCAGCCGATCAGCGCACCGGGCTCAGCGTCGCGACCAGCGGTCGATTTGGTTCGCGATCTTCAAGCCGCCTGCGCTGCCTGGCCGTTGAGAGCGCGCTATGCACGGTTGCGCTGGGCAGGTCGTGCCCCGTTTGGATCGGGGCCGACGTCGATGCCCGGGCGCCGGGCTAGGGCCGGACCGGGGGCCGAACCGGGGAGCGGGCCGCCGGGCGGGGCGGCGCCGCGGCCGGTTCGGGCGGGCAGGATTGGGTGGGCGCGACGGCCGGCGCCGAGGCGGCGGGGGCGGCCGCGGGGGCGGGGGCGGGGGCGGGTTCGCCGGGCGTGACGCGCAGCGTATAGCAGCCGATCTGCGCCCGCACCGACCGCGCCCGCACGGTGAGCGTGCCCTCCCTGTTCGGACGAAGCACCAGCCTTGCGTTCAAGCCGTCGCCGCCATCGTCGTCGCGCCTGGCGAGGGCGAAGCCGAGCGGCGAAAGCGTTCCGACTTCCAGCAACGGATCGAAGTCGAGGCTCTCGAGGTCGAGGGTGAGCACCTCACCCGGCCTGACCGGCAAGAGGAAGTCCCGGTAAAAATAGCGTATCTGACTCGCGCCCACCAGCTCCGCGGGGGAATCGAAGCTGAAGCGACCGAGGGCGGGTACGCCGCGGCGCAGCTCGATCGCCGCCACGGGAGCGGTCGCTGGACCCTGGCGAAGATCGAGATCGAAGCGACCGGACTGGGTTGCCGGGACGGCCGCCCGCACGGTGTAGGTGCCGTCGCGCGGCAGCACGAAAATGAGGCGCGAGTTGCGGCGATTGCGGCCGCCGCTATCAAGGAAAAGCACCGACCCGTCCGAACCGAGCAGCTCCAGCCGCGGGGTGAGCGCCGTCGAGGTCAGATCGAGCTGGACCCGCTGTCCGGCGACGCCGCGAAAATCATAAAGCTTGTAGCGGGAGGGCGGCCCGGCGGTGCCCGGCAGCAAAAGCGAGGTCTCGTCGAACGCGCCCGCCGTCCGGCCGACCGCGAGATGCTCGAGCGTGGGGGGCGTGACGCGAGTCACGGCCAGATGATAGGGGCCATCGCCGCCGAAGAGCCGGGTAGCGCGGATGACGAAGTCGCCGCCGGTAGCGGCGGTATAGACGACTCGCGAGCTCAGCGAGTCGCCGCGATCGTCATTGGAGGCAACCGGGTCCGGCTGGTCCGCCCGCCGCAGTTCGAGATAGGTATCGAAGGCGTCCGATTCGAGATCAATCTGGACTATGTCGTTGGCGTTGAGCGACAGGCGGTAATCGTCGTAGCGACTCTCGGAGGGCTCGCCGGGCTGGAGCACGCCGTCCACCGCTTCGCCCACGTGAATGGTTCGAACGGGGACGGCGGCGGTCGGCGCCGGCGCGGCTTGCGCTGCGAGCGGCGCCGGCAGCAACATTGGGATCGCCGCCATGGCCATCGTCAAAAGAGTCCGCGTTCCAGCAATTGCGGGCCGTGTCTTCCCAAGCATTGCGGTCCCCCTCCGTCAGCAAGATCTATTCTAACATCGGCGGCCGTGATGTTCCAGCAGGCAATAGCGCGGCCGCCGCGACGGATCATGATTTGAACGGGGGAACGGGATGTATTGCGCTGCTCATGGCGGCGAGGAACCGGACTGGCGGCCTACCCAAAATCGACTAAGATGATCTTCGAAGCGACTCGCTGGGAGGCGCGTTCGCGGCGGACGATCCAAAAGGGGGGCGTAGCCGATGGCCGAGGACCCGCGAAAGGAAGGCGTGAGTGCGTCGCCACGCGCGGCGAAGGCGCGGCCGAAACCGAAAAAAGCCCAGCCGAAAAAGTCGGCGCCGAAAAAAGCGCTGCCGAAAAAAGCAGGGCCGAAGAAAGCCTTGCCGAAAAAAGCGGGGCCGAAGAAAGCGGCGCTGAAGAAAGCGATGCCGCATAAGGCAGAGCTGAAGAAGGCGGAGCTGAAAAAATTGCCGGCGAAAAAGCCGAAGCCGAAAAAGCCGAAGGCGAAATCCTGGTGGAACTGGTTCTGGTCGGAAGCTTCCACGCTGCAAAAAGGACTCATCGGATTGGCCGCGGCGCTCACCGCGCTTGGCGTGATCGGCGGATATCTCGTCAAGGGCGGCGAGCTCGTCAGGCCGTTGGTCTCGGGCGCCAGGCTCACGCTCCGCGGCACCTGCCACAACAATCAAATCCTGATCGAGGTCGCGAACAGCGGCGGAAGGACGGCGCGCCTCGGCCTGCCGAGCTTCACGATCCACTCTCCGGAACGGCCCAGTGACGTGCTCGACCTGCGGCCCTATTTGAAGAATCCTCCGGTCGGCGATCGAGTCGACCTTCCCTCCGATCGGAGCCATCCTTTTGAATATAACAATCCGCTGGATTTCTTTAACAGCGGAGAGAGTGCCGGCAATGCCTGCCACTATGAGGTTGCAGTGCCCGTGGAAGGAGCGCGATCTTTGTCGGGGACCTGCCCATGCAACTATATCGAGCGCTGATCGCCGCCGGCGTGCTGCTTGCGATGCCGCTGCAGCAGGCGCGCGCCTTCGAAAGCCGGCTGGTGAGAGTCGTGATCGGCAATTTCAATTCCGATGACCGCTCCGCCGAATTCCGGACCCGGCTCAGGGACCAGCTGCGGAGCTTTGCGGTGCGCGTGAGGACCTACGAGCTCTCTCCCGACCTAAAGCGGCTGGTCCCTGCAAATTTGCGGCACCCCCAATTCACGTTCGACCTGCAGCCCAATGCGCGCCTTGCCGCGGAGGCGACCGACACGGTCGAGCCCGGCACCGATGAGCTGATCGGGGTTAACGGAGTCGCCGCCATGTGGGGCTCGTTCGGGCGAGGCCCTCGTCAGGGCGTGGCCACCAGCACCATCTATATCGGCGCGGCCCTGCCCACCGAAAACTCGCTCAGCCTTCGTCCCAACCTGTTCATACCGGTGGACGGAAGCCTCTCGCCGCCCAACGTGAACGCCTATGAGATCATTATCGAATATGCGCTGCTGAGGAGAGTGTGGCGCGAGGGCCGCGTCGATCTCGTCATCCCCGTCGGGAACGTGCTCAAGGCCAGGCTCCAGGAAGCCAGAGGCGGCGGCGGGACCGGATTCTGGTCGCGCTGCCATCGCGCGATCCTCGACGGGACAACGGAAATCCTTCGCACTCCGCGTCGGCCCGCGGGGAATCCGCCGAGACGGATCGACGCGCCGCCGCCGGTCACTTGCCGATGAGCGCGGCCCGGCGAATCGCGCCCCGAATATAAATTCAGTGCCGCAAAAACAGGTAATTTGTGGGGTTTGTTTCCCTATTTTTTCGAGGGCAGTCGCGGAAAGGGCTGGGCCCTTTTGGCGATCCGACCAGGAAATAACCGGAACGGTAAAAAGTTCGTAACAGCACGACGCCGACATGGAACCTTCTTGTCAAGCTTCGCGAACTGCGCATGAGAACGGTCATGCCGGACTCGATTCGGCATCCATGACCACGGGTTCGGCGAAACTTCCCCCGCCCGTGTTCATCGGTCGCGGATTCCCGGCCTGCGCCGGGGCAGGCAAGTCCGGGATGACGTGGATTGTCCTCGCGGGCGGAAGCATGCCGGGCTGCGCTATTCTCGGGACGGCCTCGCCTTGACCACAATTTGGCCGCAAGCGGGGGGCATCGGGCAGGGATGGGGGAATGACGCAAACCGGCCGGTGCCCGCGGCGCCGGCAAAGACCCTTGGAGCAAGAGCGGTCATGTTGAAGCTTCTCACCCGGACCGGGCTCGGCGCGCTGGCGCTGGCCGCGGTCGCCGCCCCCGCCGGAGCCCAGCTCGGCGCCGATGCCGGCGCCTGCCGCTCCGGCCAGCCCTCGATCCTCGTCAACGTCATCGGCCTTTCCCAGCGCACCGGCAACGTCCGGGTCGCGCTCTACGGCAATCCCAATACGTTCCTCGAGCGCGGCCAGACGATGCGCAAGATCAACGTGCCGGTCACCCCGGGCGGCCCGATGCGGGTGTGCATCGCGGTGCCGCGCCCGGGCCGCTACGCGATCGCCGTCCGCCACGACGTCGACGGCGACAATGCCCGCGGCGACTGGAGCGACGGCGGCGGCTTCTCGCGCAACCCGCGGCTGTCGCTCTTGCACCTCAGGCCGAGCTTCGGCGACGTCGCGGTCAATGTCGGGCCGAGCGTGCTCGGCGTCAACGTCGTCCTCAACTATCGCTACGGCCTGACGATCCGGCCGGCGAACGGCTGATGGGGAGCCCGCCTACAGGGTTGGAGGCGGTCGTGACGGGCTGGCATTTGTTGTCCGGCAAGGAGCGAGGAGGGAGCGATGTTGAATACATCGTGACCGATCGAGCGACGCTGATCCCGATCACCTCCAACCCTGTAGGCGGGCTCCAGTGACGTCGGTCGCGCTCCTTTCCAATCCGCACTCGACCGGCAACCAGTCGCTGCTTCCGGAGGTGCGCGCCTTTTGCGAGCGCCACCACGACATCTTCCACTATGAGGTCGAGGATGTCGGCCAGATCGCCTCGGCGCTGAAGTCGATCGCCCTGGTCAGGCCCAAGGTGCTGGTGATCAACGGCGGCGACGGCACCGTCCAGGCGGCGCTGACCGAGCTCTACCGCGGCGGCCATTTCGGCGATTCGCCGCCGCCGGTGGCGGTTCTGCCCAACGGCAAGACCAATTTGATCGCCCACGATCTCGGCGCCATCGGCGACCCGATCGAGGCGCTCGAGCGGGTGCTCGCGGTGGTCCGCACCGACATCGTCCCGCACATCGTCTCGCGCGAGCTGATCGAGCTGACCGGCGGCCGCGCCGGCCACGCCGGCGGCGAGCAGGCGCCGGTGCTCGGCATGTTCCTCGGCGGCGCGGGGCTGGCCGACACCATCCTCTACTGCCGCCACAAAATCTATCCGCTCGGCCTGCCCAACTGGCTCGCCCATTTCCTGACCTTCGTGATGGGGCTGGTCTCGGTGGTCGTCGGCCGGCGCTCGCCGCTGCTGCCGGCCAAATGGGCGCCGATCAAGGTCTCGATCACGCGCCGCGGCGAGATGCAGGGGAAGTTTGCCTTCGTCATGGTGACGACGCTGGAACGGCTGCTGCTCAACAGCACGATGGCCGTCGCCGGCCAGCGCGCCGGGGCGATGCAGCTCGTCGTGATCGAGCGCAACCTCTTGTCGATCTTCGGCGCCCTGTTCGCCGCGGTGCGCGGCAAACTGGGCTTGCGGCGCATCCGCGGCGTCCACCTCGAGCGCGGCGACGAGATCCGCATCCAGGGCAGCCGCTCGAACGTGATCCTCGACGGCGAGATGTTCGAGGCCAATGACGACCGGCCGATCGTGCTGAGGCCGACGGCGCCGGTGCCGTTTTTGCGGCTGGCGGCCTAGCCGCCTGGCGCCTTCCAGCTGTCGTCGATCATCTTGATGATCGCGGAAAAGTCCTTCGATGCGCCGCCGAGATCGGCGAAGCGGGCGTAGAGGGCGGCGGCTTCGGCGCCCATCGGCGTGTAGGCGCCGACCGCGTCGGCCGCATCCATCGCCAGGCGCAGGTCCTTGAGCATCAAAGCGGCCGCGAAGCCGCCCTCATAATCGCGGTCGGCCGGGGTCTCCGGACCGACTCCGGGGACCGGGCAATAAGAGGTCATCGACCAGCACTGGCCCGAGGCCTTGGAGGAGATGTCGTAGAAAGTCTGCAAATCGAGGCCGAGCCGCCTCGCCATCGCGAACGCCTCGCAGGTCGCGACCATCGAGGCGCCCAAGAGCATGTTGTTGCAGATCTTGGCGGCCTGGCCGGCGCCGCCCTCGCCGGCGTGGATCACCGCCTTGCCCATGGCGGCGAGCCAGGGTTCGGCGCGGGCGAAGGCGTCGGGCGTGCCGCCGACCATGAAGGTGAGGCTGCCCGCTTCCGCCGCGGCGATGCCGCCCGAAACGGGGGCGTCGACCATCGCGTAGCCCGCCTCGGCGGCTTTGCCGATCTCGTCGCGGGCGGTGGCGACGTCGATCGTCGAGCAATCGATCAGGATCGCCGAAGCGGGCGCCTTGCCGATCACGCTGCTCTCATAGACGTCGCGGACGTGCTTGCCCGCGGGGAGCATGGTGATCACCGCCTCGGCGTCGCTCACCGCGTCTTCGGCGGAGGACGCGCGCTTCGCCCCGCGCGCTTCGGCGCGGGCGAGCGCGTCCTCGACCAGATCGAAGGCGACGACCTCATGGCCCGCCTTGACCAGGTTCGCGGCCATGCCGCCGCCCATATTGCCGAGCCCGATGAAGGCGATGCGTGCCATGTAAAACCCTCCACAGTCATTCCGGCGAAGGCCGGAACCTATGAACATTGACGTACGGAATCTCAAACCGAGGAGTTCATGGGTCCCGGCCTTCGCCGGGATGACTCTCTTTCTCCCTGGTCACTTGCCCTTCCAGTCCGCCGCCCGCTTGGCGACGAACGCGCTCATCCCTTCCTTCTGGTCCTCGCTGCCGAACAGGCCGTGGAACAGGCGGCGCTCGAAGTTTATTCCTTGCGCCAACCCCGTTTCGAAGGCGGCATTGACCATCTCCTTGGTGGCGATCGCGGCGAGCGGCGCCATCGCGGCGATCGCCTCGGCGGTCTTCATGGCCTCGGCGAGGAGATCGGCGGCCGGGACGACCCGCGCCACCAGCCCGCTGCGCTCCGCTTCGGCGGCGTCCATCATCCGGCCGGTCAGGCACATCTCCATCGCCTTGGCCTTGCCGACCGCGCGGGTCAGGCGCTGCGAGCCGCCCATGCCGGGGGTGACGCCCAATTTGATCTCGGGCTGGCCGAACTTCGCGCTGTCGGCGGCGATGATGAAATCGGCCATCATCGCCACCTCGCAGCCGCCGCCCAGCGCATAGCCGGCGACGGCGGCGAGCCAGGGCTTGCGGGTCGCGGTGACCTTTTCCCAGCCCTGGAAGAAGTTCGCCGAATACATCGAGGCGAAGCCCTGATCGGCCATCTCCTTGATGTCGGCGCCGGCGGCGAAGGCCTTGTCGCTGCCGGTGAGGACGAGGCAGCGCCGGCTCGCGTCGGCATCGTAGGCGGCGAAGGCGGCGATCAGCTCGGCGAGCACGGTGGAGTTGAGCGCGTTCAGCGCCTGCGGGCGATTGAGGGTGACGAGCGTCACCGCCCCACGCTGCTCGACCAGGATCGTTTCGTACTCGGCCATTCGCCTCTTCTCCGTCATCCCGGCGAAGGCCGGGATCCAGTCCATTCCTACCACGCCTCACGCCGTCTGGACCCCGGCCTTCGCCGGGGTGACGACTGCTACCGCATCCGTACGTAGCTGCCCGGCGCGGGCTCGATTTCCTTCTTCGGCTTGCGCGCTTTCACCCGCTCAGCCCCGTCCCGCACCAGCCAGGCCTGCCATTCGGGCCACCAGCTGCCCTCGTGCCGGGTGGCGGTTTCGAGCCATTCTTCCGCGCGCGCCGGCATGTCCTCGTTGGTCCAATAGCCGTGCTTGTTGGCGCTGGGCGGGTTGATCACGCCGGCATTGTGGCCCGAGCCGCCGAGCAGGAAGCGTGTGTCGGGCCCAAGCAATTTGGCGCCGTCATAGGTCGCCTGCCAGGCCGAGACATGGTCGTCCTTCAGCGAGATCACCATCGCCGGCGCGTCGATATCGAGCGCGCCCGGGCGGGTCAGCGCATTCTCCTTGAGGATCTTGTTCGTCCAGTCGCGCAGGAACGCCGCCGGGATATGGGCGCCGTCGGCGAACCAGTGGAGGATGTCCGAGGGCGGCGCCTCCCTGTCGAGCAGATAGTGGCTGACCACCGACGACCAGATCAGATCGTTGGCGCGGACGACGCTGAACAGGGCCTGGAGCTCGTGCGCGGCGAGCACGCCCTTGGCCTCGAGATGCTTCTCCATCGCCGCCAGCTGGGCGGGCTCGGTGAAGGTCGCCCACTGGCCCATGTTGGAGAAATCGAACATCGATCCGATCGTCGTCAGCGAGGAAAAAGAGGGACAGTCCCTATTTTTTAAGTCATTGTTTTTGCTGGCCGCCATCGCGGCGAGCGTGCCGCCCATGCAGAAGCCGAACAGATCGACCGACGTCTCGCCGGTCGCCTGCGCGATCGCGTCCAGGGCGGCGACCGGGCCGAGCGCGAGATAGTCTTCGAGGCCCTTGTCGGCGAGCTCGGGGCCGGGATTGACCCAGGAGATGACGAAGAGGGTGTGGCCCTGCTCGACCAGCCAGCGGATCAGGCTCGACTTGGGCTGGAGGTCGAGCAGATAATATTTGTTCACCAGCGGCGGCACGTAGAGCAAGGGCCGCCGGTGCACCGTCTCCGTCATCGGCGCATATTGGATGAGCTGCATCAGCTCGTTCTGGAAGACGACGCTGCCCGGGGTGGCGGCGATGTCCTTGCCTAGCTCGAACTGGGCCGAGGCGCGGCGCTGCGGCAGCCTGGCGTCGGTGGCGGCGTCGGCGAGGAGGTTGGCGAGGCCGGAGAGCAGGCTGATCGACCCGGTGTCGATCGCGCGGCGGATCGCCTCCGGGTTGGTGAAGGCGAAATTGGCCGGGGAGAGCGCGTTCAGATAGGCGGTGGTGAAGAATTCGGCGCGGGTGCGGGTGGCCTCGTCGATCCCCTCGGCATTGGCGACGAGATCGGCGGCCTGGCGCGAGGCGAGCAGATAGGCCTGCTTCAGATAGTCGAACAGCGGGTCCTCGGACCAGGCCGGATCGCCGAAGCGGCGGTCGCCGCGCTCGGGCTGAATCACCGGCGCCGCTTCCTGTCCGGCGGCGCGGCGGGCGGCGGCGCTCCACAATTCGACCCATTCCGACGCCGCGGCCTGGCTCGCCTCGAGGATCGCGGCCGGATTGGACCAGAGCTGGGTCTGAAACTCGAACATCGCCCGCGCCGGCGCGGTCGGATCGAAGGCGAAGCTCGCCGCCGGGCGCGTCGCCTGCATCGCCTTGAGGCCGTTCTCGACGACCCGGGTCCAGGCCGCGGCAAGCTCGGCCGGATCGGGGGCGGTTTCGGGGAGCTTCCAGACTCGGTTGTCGGTCATGAACTTCCTTTGCTCTCCTGCGAAAGCAGGAGTCCAGTCTGCTGCCGTGAGGCTGGGCTCCTGCTTTCGCAGGAGCACGAGATGCTCGTCATGACAGGGGGGTCCACGCCTCGTCGGCGGGCAAAGGCTCGAAGATGCGGTCGATCATCGCGTCGGTCACCTCTTCCGGCGTCGCCGGGGTCCAGCGCGGCGCATTGTCCTTGTCGATCAGCAGCGCCCGCACCCCTTCGATGAAGTCCGGATGGCGGAACATGCGCACGACGATGCCATATTCCAACCGCATCTCGTCGAGGAAGTGGAACTGGAGCGGGCTTTCGACGAGCAGCCGCAGCGAGACCTTGCAGGCGGTCGGCGATTTGGTGCGCAAAGTCGCCAGCTCCTTTTGCGCCCAATCCGATCCGTCCGCGGCGAGCGCCGCCAATATGTCCTCGAGCCGGTCCGAGGCGAAGCAGCGGTCGATCCGCGCATAATTGCCAGTGATCCGGGCCGGCGGCGGCTCGGCGCTGGCGGCGCGCAATATCGCCTCGACATGCTCGGGCACCTCGATCAATTGCCGCTTCACCTCCTCGAGCCGGTCGGACGGGATGTAATGGGTGGCGAGGCCCAATGCGACGCATTCGGCGCCGTCGAGCCGGGCGCCGGTCAGCGCCAGGAACTGGGCGATGCGGCCGCGCAGGCGGGAGAGGTAGCGGCCGCCGCCGACGTCGGGGAACAGGCCGATCGAGGTCTCCGGCATGGCGAAGACGGTGCGCTCGGTCGCGATCCGATATTTGCACGGGCAGGAGATGCCGACTCCGCCGCCCATCACGATCCCGTCCATGAACACCACCCCGCGCTTGGGGTACGTGTACATGAGGTGGTTCATCCGATATTCCTGGAAGAAGAAGGCCTGCCCGGCGGCGCCATGGCCCTGGCTCGATCTGGCGATGGTGACGACGTCGCCGCCGGCGCAAAAGCCCCGCCCCTCGGCATGGTCGATCAGAATCAGCTTCGCCATGGGCTCGTGCAGCCAGTCCTGCAGCGCGCGGGTCATCGCCCGGACCATGTCGAGATCGAGGGCGTTGAGCGCCTTCGGGCGATTGAGGCGGAGGCGGCCGGTGCGGCCTTCGATCTGGGAGATGATGGAGTCGGTAATTCTGTGCGTCCTTCGATACGGGCCTTCGCCAGGCTCAGTCCCTACTCAGGATGAGCGGGGAGGGAAGGTCAAAACTCCAACTGCTCATCCTGAGGAGCCGTTGAGCGAAGTCGAAACATGAGCAGGTCGGATTGTCCCCCGGACAATCCTGAAACATGCGGGGCATGTTTCACCTGCTCATTCTCGAAGGACGTCACTGCCGGGTCAGCTCCCGCCCGACGATCATCCGCATCACCTGGTTGGTGCCCTCGAGGATCGAATGGACGCGCAGGTCGCGCCAGAAGCGCTCGATCGGATAATCCTGGAGATAGCCGTAGCCGCCGTGGAGCTGGAGCGCGCGATCGACGATCGAGCTGCCCGAATCGGTGGCGAGGCGCTTGGCCATCGCCGCGAACTTGGTCTTGTCCGGGGCGTTCTCGGTGACCTTGACCGCGGCCGCGTAGAGCAGCATCCGCGCCGCCTGCAGCTCGGTCTCCATGTCGGCGAGCATGAACTGGGTGTTCTGGAAGTCGGCGATCGCCGCGCCGAACTGCTTGCGCTCCTTGGTATAATTTACCGCCTCGTCGAGGCAGCGCTGGGCGCCGCCGAGGCTGCAGGCGCCGATGTTGAGGCGCCCGCCGTCGAGCCCCATCATCGCAATCCGGAAGCCCTCGCCCTCGCCGCCGACGAGGTTTTCGGCCGGCACCCGGACCTCGTCGAAATTGACCTGGGCGGTCGGCTGCGAATGCCAGCCGAGCTTCTTTTCCTGGGCGCCGAAGGAGACTCCGGCCATGTCCTTCTCGATCACCAGGCAGCTTATGCCCTTGGGCCCGTCGACGCCGGTGCGGACCATGGTCACGTAGACCTCGTTCTCGCCGCCGCCCGAGATGAACGCCTTCGAGCCGGAGACGATGTAGTGATCGCCGTCCTTGACCGCCCGGGTCTTGAGCGCGGCCGCGTCCGAGCCCGAGCCGGGCTCGGTCAGGCAGTAGGAGCCGATCCGCTCCATCGTCACCATCGACGGCAGATATTTGTCCTTGACCGGGGCCGAGCCGAAGCGGTCGATCATCCAGCTCGCCATGTTGTGGATCGAGATGAAGGCCGAGGTCGACGGGCAGCCATAGGCCATCGCCTCCATGATCAAAGCCGCCTCGAGCCGGCCGAGGCCGATGCCGCCGCTCTCCTCGGAGACGTAGATGCTGCCGAAGCCAAGCTCGGCGGCGCGGCGGATCGTGTCGCGCGGAAAGATGTGCTTCTCGTCCCACTCCGCGGCATGAGGGGTGATCGCATCGGCGGTGAACTGCTGCGCCATTTCCTGGATCTGGCGCTGCTCGTCGGTGAGGTCGAACTGGCTGGTCATGCGAGGCCCATAGCGCCACAAATCGTCATGCTGAACTTGATTCAGCACCCATGAACACGGATCGCGCGAATTCGGCACCCTCCGTATTCATGGATCCCGGATCAAGTCCGGGATGACGCAGCGAGCTTACCCGATCATCGCGGTGCGAACCCCTCGGCGTGGAGCGCGGCGCGGACCGAGGGGCGTTCGAGGAGGCGGGCGCGAAACGCCGCGAGCGCGGGCCAGCGGGCGAGGTCGAGGTGGAAGATGCGGGCCCAGCCGAGCACCACGAACAGATAGGCGTCGGCGATCGTGAACTGGCTGCCGGTCAGGAACGGGCCGTCGCCGAGCTCGCCCGCGACATAATCGAATTTCGCGGCTAGCGAATCGCGCGCCGCCACCTTGTCGGCGTCCGAGCCGGCCGGGTGGAAGAGGGGTCCGAAGCCCTTGTGCAGCTCGGTGGCGATGAAATTGAGCCATTCGAGCAGCCGGTAGCGGGCGATGGTGCCGAACGGCGGCATCAGGTGCGCGTCCGGCGCATGGTCGGCTATGTACTGGAGCACGACCGCATTTTCGGTGAGGATGCCGCCGTCGTCGAGCGCGATCGCCGGCACCGCGCCCTTGGCATTGATCGCGGTGTAATCCTCGCCGGTGTCGAGCCGCTTGGTGGCGAGGTCGACCTTCGCCAGATCGAACGGCAGGCCGGCTTCGATGAGGGCGATGTGCGGGGCCTGCGAGCAGGCGCCGGGGCTGTAATAGAGCTTCATCCAGCCGTCATAGCGCGCGGCGTGGCCGGAATGAAGGTGCGGTTCGGGCCTCGTGCGGGCTGCCGCCGGAATGTTCGCCGGCGGTCAGGGCCGGGCCCGTCCCGCGCTCAGCGCACGCCGCGCGGCCCGGAATTCTGAGTCCACAGCTGGGGATTGTGGCTGCCCGAATTCCCCGGCGCAGGCCCCGCCTCGGCGCCGTTGCCATAGCCGTTATTGTTCTTGACCTTCCCGCCGCAGGTCCCGCCCTCGCCCTCAAACACCGGCAACCAGAATGTTTCGCCGGTTCCGCTGCCGCCGCCGACCAGAGAGGTTTCGAGCTTGCTGAGCATGTACATCGTGAGAGCTCCTCTGTTGCCGGCGACGCAAGCGCCGTTCGGAAGCCAGAGCTGTCGCATATTTTCGTTGGAAATACAATAGTTTACGTGGCATTTACCAGAGCGGCGCGTTAACGAGTTCGGGCCGCGATGCCCGGATTTCCGCCAATGCCAGGGTTAACCGAGTCCCGCCGCGCACCGAGTTCCGTACCAAGTCGGCACACAATCGAACCGGAATGTTAACGGCGCGATGGGCGACATCCCCGCGGGTCTCGCGCGCTTGGTCCCGAGGTCGACGTGGATCGCTTCGAACGCGAGCCCCGCTTCGACAATGGCGATGGGGGAGCCCTGCTGACACACGCCCAGGCTGCAACAGAGCTTCATGGCCGCGCTCTGGCTGACGGCGGCAAAAGCGCAACGGGTGGGATCAGTGGAGCGTCATCAGCGTGCCGATTATGGCAACAGTAAGCGCCGTCGAAGCCGCGCTGATCGCACCCATCCGAAGCGTCAGGCGCAGCTCCAGCTTTTCCAGGTCCGCCTTGGTGGCCAGCGACTCGAACGCATGATCGGTGAGTGCTTCGGCGATCGCTTCCGCGTGGCGCGAGTTCATCCCGGCTGCGGCGAGCCGCTTTACAAAAGCGAGCGTGTCGAAGCCGAGCTGAGCCATCATCTCCTTTTCATAAGCAGTTACCATTTCCAGCGAAAGTCGGAAAATGAATCATCGCTTTCGAGGCAATTTTGCTAGCCCAATTTCCCGATCACATCGCCGAACAATTCCTCGTCGCTCGGCAGCACCTTCGGCGTCGCCAGCGGCTTCGACACCCAGGTTTCGTTGATCAGGTCGCGCCAGGTGATGTTGTTGTTGGTGCCGTTGCCGCCCCACGAGCCGCAGCCCAGGGAGAAGGTCTGGCGCATGCCGTTCCAGAGGTTGCCCGAATTGGACGCGGCCTGGGGCTGGTTGACCATCACCCGCGAGGTGTTGGTCGCCTCGGCGAGCTTCATGATGTTGGCGTCCGAGGTCGAATAGATGCCGCAGCTGTGGCCCTGGCCCTGATAGGCCTGGATGCGGTTGGTCAGGGCGATCGCCTCGTCGAGATCCTTCACCCGGTAGAGCGCCATCGTCACCGTCAGCTTCTCGCCGGAGAAGGGGTGGTCCGGCCCGGCGCCGGTCTCCGGCACGATGAAGAATTTGGTCCCCTCGGGGATGGCGAAGCCGGCCATCGCCGCGATCTTCTCGGGCGGCTGGGCGACGATCTTGGCATTGAGCGTGCCGTCCACCCAGAGCACATTCTGGAGCTTCGCTTTCTCTTCCGCGTCGAGGACATGCCCGCCCTCGGCCTTCAGCCTGGCCAGCATCTCGTCATAGATCGAATCGACCAGCAGGACGCTGTTGTCGGCCGAGCAGGAGGCGGCATGATCGAGCGTCTTGGAGATCCGGATCTTCTCGGCGGCGTCGTCGAGATCGGCGGTGTCGTCGACGGTGATCACCGCATTGCCGACGCCGACGCCGAGCGCGGGCGTGCCGCTCGAATAGGCGGCCTTGACCATCGCGCCGCCGCCGGTGGCGAGGATCCGGTCGCACTGCTTCATCAGCTCGTTGGTCTTGTCGAGCGTCGGCGTGTCGATCGAGATGACGAGGTCGGCGGGGGCGCCCATCGCGACCAGCGCCTCGCGCATCCGGTCGCAGACCGCCTTGTTGGTCAGTTTCGCGCGCGGATGCGGCGCGATGACGATCGCGTTGCGGCCCTTGACCGCGTTGATCGCCTTGATCACCGGCGTCGCCTCGGGGTTGGTCGAGGGCGAGAGCGCGCCGATCACCCCGACCGGCTTGGCGAGGACGACGATCTCGCGCTCCGGATATTCGGCGAGCACGCCGACCGATTTCTCGTCGATGATGTCCATCAGGGCCGCCCGCGTCTTGCGGAAGATCTTGAGATATTTGCCTTCGTAATTGCCGAGCTGGGTCTCATCGACGGTCAGCTGGGCGATCTCCTCGGCGACTCCGGGCTTGGCCACCGACCAGACCATGGCCCGGATGAGATCGTCGACCTGCTCCTGGCTGTAATGTTCGATCTGCCGCTGGGCGGCGCGCGCCCGCGCGACCAGCCCGGCGATCTCGGCGGCCGCCTCGGCCGCCTCGTCGCTGGCGAAAATCCGTTCTTCCTTGCCCATGTCGTGAAGCTCCAGACGCGTCCTGCGCGATATGTAGGGCGCCCCTAGCCAAGCCGCCACCGAAATGCCAGTGGAGCCGGATGAAATTGGGCAGTCTGAAGGGCGGCCGCGACGGGCGGCTGGTGGTGGTCTCGGGCGACCTCGCCTGGTGCGCGGATGCGCGCCATATCGCGCCGACGCTGCAGGCGGCGCTCGACGATTGGGCGCGGACCCAGCCGCAGCTCGAGCTGCTTGCGACCGATCTCGAACATGGCGTCATCCCGAGGGACCGCTTCCACGAGCGCGAGGCCGACGCGCCGCTGCCGCGCGCCTATCAATGGGCGGACGGCTCGGCCTATGTGAACCATGTCGAGCTGGTCCGGAAAGCGCGCGGCGCCGAGATGCCGGCAAGCTTCTGGACCGACCCTTTGATGTACCAGGGCGGCTCCGACGAGATGCTCGGGCCCCGCGAGGCGATCCCGCTCGCCGACGAGGCCTGGGGCTGCGACCTCGAGGCGGAGGTCGTCATCGTCACCGACGACGTGCCGCGCGGCGCCTCGCGCGACGAAGCGCTCGGCCACATCAAGCTGATCGGGCTGGTCAACGACGTTTCGCTGAGGAATTTGATCCCGGCCGAGCTCGCCAAGGGCTTCGGCTTCCTTCAGTCCAAGCCCGCTTCGGCGCTGTCGCCGGTCTTCGTCACGCCCGACGCGCTCGGCGACTCCTGGCGCGACGGCAAGCTGCACGGCGTGCTCCGGGTCGATCTCAACGGCGCCCCGTTCGGCCGCGCCGATGCCGGCGAGGACATGACCTTCGATTTCGCGACGCTGGTCGCCCATCTGGCGAAGACCCGCAATCTCGGCGCCGGCACGATCCTCGGCTCGGGGACGGTCTCCAACCGGGACGAGGGCGGCGGCCCGGGCAAGCCGGTGGCGCGGGGCGGCCGCGGCTATTCCTGCCTCGCCGAATTGCGCACCGTCGAGACGATCCTCGACGGGGCGCCGGCGACGCCCTTCCTCAAGCGCGGCGACAGCGTCCGGATCTGGATGGAAGACGCCCAGGGCCGCTCGATCTTCGGCGCGATCGAGCAGCAGGTGACAGGCTGAGCGTGGCGCGAACCAGGATCGCTGCGGCGCTGTTGCCTCTGGGGTGTGACGATCGGGCGGCCCGCCGGACCCGGTCCAATCGGCCTCAGATTTCCCTGAGATTGTCGAGGATGCGGACGTCCGAGCCATAATGGAGTCCGCACAGCCGCGCCGCGATCCTGGCGCGCTTGGCGACCTGGGCGGCCGACAGGTTGGTGTCGACATACCAGCCGCCGGCGAGCGGCAAAGCGTGGCGCCGGGCGAGATGGGCGGCGCGCGGGCCATAGAGCGCCGCGGGGGTGCGGGCGACCGCGCGGCGGGTGCGCTCCTTCTCGGCCGCCAGCTCTTCGAGAAAATGCGGATAAGCGGCGTCGAGCTCGCCGAGCAGCAGGCACCAGGCATGTTTGAGGTTCGCCGCCGGCAGCCGCCGCCCGGCAATCTCGACCGACCAGAGACCGCGCCTCCGCGCCGGACCGCGCCCGGCGCTGCCGGCGCCGCCGGGGGAGCAGGGAGGGGGAGACCGCCGGGCGCCCCCGCCGCCGAGCAGCAGCCGGCGCAGGATGTCGTTGTCGCTTTCGCCGAGTGCGCGCCGCGCCCGCTCGATCGCGCGATGCACGTCGAGATCGACCGCAATCCGCCGAAACTCGCCACCGCCCGTCATGGAAAACGCTCCGTCCTCTCGCGGCTATCGTTTCACCTTATAAGGCAGCTACCTTATAAGGCAAGAAGTTGCGACGCAGAGGCGTCGGTGCGCTGAGCGTGGGTGCGGCGAGTGGTCGGCGGTGGGACGGGCGGAGGCGATGGACGGGGCGAGGGGTGGGACGAGGGGTGGGGCGAGGGGCAGGAGCGAGGGACGGCTGGGGCGAGGGGCGGGAGCGAGGGACGGAGGCGGCGGACGGGCGCCGTCGGCCGGGGACGCGGCCTATGGGTCTCACAAGGGGCTCTGGCTCGCGCCTGCGCTTTATTCCGCGATGTAGCGCCAGGGGCCGTGGCGGCTCTCGCGGCGCCAGACGGTGAAGAAAGGGAAGCTCTCCGGGCGGCCGTCGGCGGCGGGCGCGTTGGTGCGAATGGTGCCGATCGAGACGCCGAGGTCGCCCGAGGCGGCGACGAAGCTGCTCGTCGTCGACCAGCGGACCGGGCTCGCCCTCTCCTGCTCGGGAAAATAGGCGGTGATCGCGTCGAGGCCGATCGCAAAGCCCGGCCCTTCGGACATGTTCATCGCGTCGGCGCGGCCATAAGCGCGGAAGGCGGCGCGCAGGCCGACTTGCTGGGCGCGGTCGGAAAAGGCCTGCTCGGCGGCGGCGAGGCTCCGCCGGTGCGCCTCGATCCGGGCGCGGCTGCCGCCCGGCCGGGCGGCGAAGCCGGGCAGCGAGGGCGCGAGCAGCGCCGTCGAGACCTCGCCCGGCGGGCGCACCAGCTGGCGCCAGGCGGCGACCCGCCAGCCGTCGGGGCGGCGAATCCAGTAAGCGAGATATTTGCGGTTGCGGCGGGCGGGGTCGCCGCCGGTAAGGGTGAGGAAGCCGAAGGTGAAACCCTGGCTGCCGTCCGCCGCAATGCCGCCGCGGACCGGCGCCCAGGCGGCGGTGCCGCTCTGGAAAGCGGGGCTGGCGCGAAGCGCGGCGAGGACCGCCTGGCGGCCGACGACATGGCCGCGGCCGGGCAGCGGCATCACCGCCTCGGCGTCGAACATCGGCGCGAGCCCGTCGGCGGCGCTGGCCGCGCCGGCGGCGGCAGCGGCGAAGGCGCGGTCGGCGGCGAGCAGGTCCTCGACCTGGGCGCGCGCGTCCTCGGCGCGGAGCGGGGCGGCGAGGAAGGCGAGGGCGATGAAGAGGAAGCGGAGCATGGGCGCGATGCTTAGGGCCGCCGCCGGCTGGCGCATCCCGGCTTCGACGAAGCACCGCCGCGGCTCGATCAAGCGCGTCCGGCGCTTGCCTTCGGGGGGCGAACGGGTCCAACGGGGCGCGATGAAGACGCCGCTCCTGCTTGCCGCGCTCGCCGCCGCCACCGCCGCTTCCGCCCAGACCCGCCAGCCCACGCCGCCGCCGCCGCTCCGCGCTTTGGCCGACCAGGTCTCGGAGGAGCGGTTGCGGGCGACGGTCGAGCGGCTGGTCGGGTTCGGCACCCGGCACACCTTGTCGGTGCGCAACCATCCCACCCGCGGGATCGGCGCCGCCCTCAACTGGACCGAGGCCGAGTTCCGCCGCTTCTCGCGCGATTGCGGCGGCTGCCTGACGATCGTGCGGCCGTCCGACACGGTGACCAACCGGCGCATTCCCACGCCGACCCTGGTCGAGGACGTGATCGCGATCCAGCGCGGGACCAGCGAGCCGAACCGGGTGATCGTCATCACCGGCCATATCGACAGCCGGGTCACCGACCCGCTGAACGCGACCTCGGACGCGCCCGGCGCCAATGACGACGGCTCGGGCACCGCCGCGGTGATCGAGGCGGCGCGCATTTTGTCGCGCCACCGCTTCCCGGCGACGATCGTCTATGCAGCGCTGTCCGGCGAGGAGCAGGGGCTGAACGGCGGCAAGATCCTCGCCGATTATGCGCGGGCGCAGGGCTGGCAGGTCGAGGCCGATCTGAACAACGACATCGTCGGCAATTCGTGCAGCTCGGACGGGGTCTGCGACGACGCCCATGTCCGGGTGTTTTCGGAAGGGCCGCGCTGGCAGGGCCACGAGGACCTCGCCGCCCGCCAGCGCAGCCTGGGCGGCGAGAACGACGCTCCGGGGCGCAATTTGTCGCGCTTCATCGACGGCCTCGCCGACGATCTCAGTCTCGGCCTCGACGTGCGGCCAATCTGGCGCAACGACCGGTTCGGGCGCGGCGGCGATCATACCGAGTTCCTCAACGCCGGCTTCCCGGCGGTGCGCTTCACCGTGGCGATCGAGAATTACAATTGGCAGCACCAGGATCTGCGGACCGAGAACGGCATCCAATATGGCGACACGATCGACCATATGGACTTTCCCTATCTCAGGCGGGTGACGCAGCTGAACGTCGCGGCGCTCGCCGCGCTCGCCCGCGCGCCGATGCCGCCGGCGCCGGAGATCCGGGGTGCGGTGACGACGGATACGAGCCTGACCTGGACCTATGTGCCGGGCGCCGTCGCTTATGTCGTGCGCTGGCGGCGGACGGATGCCGCCGCGTGGGAGCGCTCGGAGAGAGTGGAGAGTCTCTGCCCGGCGCTGGAACCCGGTGCCGACCGGCTTTGCAGCCACGTGCTCCCTCATGTCCGCGTCGACGACTGGGTGTTCGGCGTCTCCGCGGTGGCGGCGGACGGGTCGGAGAGCCCGGTTGCATCCGCGGTGCCGGGCGGGGCGTTTCGGCCCTACACACCACCGCCGCCGGCACAGCAGTAGGAGCGGATGGCCAGGAAACCCCACCAGGGCGGCCTCCCCAGCCGCCAGCAGATCCTCGACTTCATCGCCGCGTCCGACGCGCCGGCCGGGAAGCGCGAGATCGCCCGGGCGTTCCGGCTGAGCGCGCACGACAAGATCGCGCTCAAGGCGCTGCTCAAGGACATGGCCGACGAAGGGCTGATCGACAGCGCCCCCGGCCGCGCCTTCCACAAAGCGGGCGGGATTCCCAGGGTGACGGTGCTCCGGGTGGTCGACGTCGACGACAGCGGCCGCGCCTTCGCGGTGCCCGAGCGCTGGGACGCGGGCGGGGCGCCGCCGCGCTTGAGGGTGATGGAGCGCAAGGGGCGGGGATCGGCGCTCGGCGTCGGCGACCGGGTGTTGGCGCGGACCGAGGAAGGCGAGCGCGGCTGGATCGCCCATCCGATGAAGAAATTGCTGAAGGGCAGCGAGTTGCTGCTCGGCGTCGTCCATCGGGAAGGCCCCTCCCACTGGCTGCGGCCGGTCGAGAAGAAGGAGCGGCGCGAGCTGCCGATTGCGGACCTCAATGGGGCGGAGGCGGGTGATCTCGTCCTCGCCGAGAAGACCGGACGGCCGCCCCGTTTGACGGCCAGGGTCGACACCATCCTCGGCGATCCGTTCGCGCCGAGGAGCTTCAGCCTGATCGCGATCCACAAGCACGGCATCCCGCACGAATTTCCGGACGAGGTGCTCGGCGAGGCGGAGCGGGTGGCCAGTTACTCAATCCTCCCCGGAACGGGGAGGGGGACCGCCGAAGGCGGTGGAGGGGTCGGAGGCGGTCGGCCCCTCCACCATGCTTCGCATGGTCCCCTTCCCCGTTCCGGGGAGGATCAGCGCGAGGACCTCACCCACATTCCGATCGTTGCGATCGACCCGGCCGATGCGCGCGACCATGACGACGCGGTGTGGGCGGCGCGGGACGAGGATCCGGCCAATCCGGGCGGCTGGCGGGCGATCGTCGCGATCGCCGACGTCAGCTTCTACGTGCGGCCGGGATCGGCGCTCGACAAGGAGGCGAGGAGGCGGGGCAACAGCGTCTATTTCCCCGACCGGGTGGTGCCGATGCTGCCCGAGATATTGTCGGTTGAGGTCTGCTCGCTGAAAGAGGGCGAGGAGCGGGCGGCGCTCGTCTGCCATTTGCAGGTGACCAAGGCGGGCGCGCTCAAATCCTGGCGCTTCGCACGCGCCCGGGTGCGGATCGCGGCGAACATCGCCTATGAGGAGGCGCAGGCGGCGATCGACGGCGAGGACCGGATCGAACTCTCCTCGCCGGCCTGCGCGATGCCCGAAATCCCGTCGGCGCGGCTGGAGCTGCTGAAGCCGCTCTGGGCGTGCTGGCGGGCGCTCAACGCGGCGCGGGAGAAGCGCGGGCCGCTGGAGCTCGAGCTGCCCGAGCGGCGGGTGGCGCTCGACGAGAAGGGGCGGATCCTGTCGGTCGCCCCGCGCGAGCGGCTCGACGCGCACAAGCTGATCGAGGATTATATGATCGCCGCCAACGTCGCCGCGGCCAAGGCGCTGGAGGCGCAGCGCGCGCCGGTGATGTACCGCGTCCACGAGCCGCCGAGCCGCGAGAAACTGGTCGCGCTCAAGGATTATCTGAAGACGCTCGGCGTCGAGTTCGCGCTCGGCCAGGTGGTCCGGCCGGAGACGTTCAATGGGATCATCGCGCGGGTCGGCGAGGCCGACTTCCGGCCGCAGGTGATGGAGCAGATCCTGCGCAGCCAGACCCAGGCTTATTACGCGCCGCGCAACCAGGGCCATTTCGGGCTGGCGCTCGGCTCCTACGCCCATTTCACCTCGCCGATCCGGCGCTATGCCGATCTCGTCGTCCACCGCGCTCTGGTCCGCGCCTGGCGGCTCGGCGAGGGTGGGCTCACCGAGGAGGAAGCGGCGGCGATGGAGGTGACCGGCGAACTCATCTCCAACCTCGAGCGGCGGGCGATGGTCGCCGAGCGCGAGACGATGGACCGCTACGTCGCCGCCTATCTCGCCGACCAGATCGGGGCGCTGCTCAAATGCCGGATCACCGGCGTCCAGCCGTTCGGCTTCTTCGCCACGGTCGAGGAGCTGGGCGGCGACGGGCTGGTGCCGGCGGCGACCCTGGGCGACGAATATTATCGCTACGACGAAGCGAGCCAGAGCCTGATCGGCGAGGAGAGCGGCACCACCTATACGATCGGCCAGCGCCTCACCCTGCGGCTCGCCGAGGCCGAGCCGGTGAGCGGCGGCCTCAGATTCGCCCTGGCCGAAGCGCCGCCGCCGCGGGCGCCGCGCACCGCCCGGCCGGTCCGGGGCCGGCGCGGACGCCCGCCGAACATCCGCCACCGCGGCCGCAGATAGGCAAAATTTAACCGGCCCGCTCTAGGCTTGCGGCATGAGAATTCCCGGTCTGGCATTGGCCGCGGCGCTGCTCCTCACCGCCTGCGACAGCGGCCCGCGCAACGCCGCCTGGTTCGCCCGGCGGGTGCAGCACATGGTCGGGCGGGATTACGGCCCGATCCCGGTCACCCTCAAATCCGCCGCGGCCGAGGGCAACGCGCTGGTCTTCACCTTCGACGGGCCGGCGGGCTGGCGCGGCGGCTATCCGAGCTTCATGCTCACCGCTTCCTTCCTCGACAGCTTCTGCGAGACGCCCGCGGCGAAGGACTATTTCGGCGACGGCCGGACCTTCCGCGTCGACACGCTGGAAGCGGGCCAGCGCCCGGTCCGCGGCAGCCCGGTCTCGCGCTGCCGCGAGGGCTGAGCGGCGGGAACGAGTCGGCGGCTGGCCGGTTTTGCCGGTCCATGGCTTCGATCTTCAAAGGGCTCGGCTATCTCGTCTCGACGATCAGCGTGATCCTGCTCGGCATCGTCGCCTGGAAGAGCGCGTCGGAGCAGCCGCTTCTCTTCCTTTGCCTGATCCTCGGCATGGCCGCCTCGGTGATCGGCATGGGGCTGCGCTGGATCTCGCACCGGATCGAGCAGAAGGAGAAGGAGCGGATCGCGCGGGAAGCGGCAAATCCTTCGTGACGGGCGGCGCCGATCCCGCTTAAGCTCGCGCCGCGGGGAGGGGGTTCTCGATGCGGAAGGCGTTGCGCTGGCTCGGCTACATCCTGGCCGCAATTCTCGTCCTGCTGGGGCTGTTCGCGGCCTGGGTCTGGTTCGCCTCGGCCCGGGTGCTCGGCGCTCGGCACGAGGGGGCGCCCGAGCGGCTCGCCCCGCCGGCCGCGGCGCAGCTCGCCGACGGTGCCCGCCAGCTGCGCGTGCTCGGCTGCGCCAATTGCCACGGCGCCCGGCTGCAGGGCCAGATGATGTTCGACGGCGGCCCGTTCGCCCGGGTCTGGGCACCCAACCTCACCGCGCTCGCGCTGCAGGTCGGCGACCAGCAGCTCGCCCGGGCGATCCGCCAGGGGATCGGCCATGACGGGCGGGCGCTGTTCATCATGCCGTCGGACGTCTTCTCGCGCCAGTCGGACCAGGAGGTCGCCGCCCTGATCGCCGCGATCCGCAGCGCGCCGCGCGCCGGCGCGCCGGTGCCGGCGATCGAATGGGGGCCGATCGGCCGGTTCGCCCTGGCGTCCGGAAAGCTGCGCCCGGTGATGGCCACGATCGCCGATTACCGGGCCCGCCAGCCGCTCGACACCGGCCCCGGCGAGGCCGCCGGCCGCCGCCTCGCGGCGACCACCTGCGCCGCCTGCCACGGCCCCGATCTCGGCGGCGGCTCCGCCGATCCGGGCGGTCCGGCGCCGCCCGACCTCGCCATCGCCGGCGCCTACGATCTCGCCCAGTTCCGCACCCTGATGCGCACCGGCTTGCCCCCCGGCGGCCGCGACCTCGGCATCATGAAGGAGGTCGCGACCCGCGACTTCGCCAATTATTCGGACGAGGAGGTCGGCCAGCTCTACGCCTATCTGCGGGCGCGGGCGCAGCGGACGGCGCGCTAACTGGCGGATTGCAAAGCGGAACGCGCCGCCGCAACATGGTTAACGCTTTCCTGAAGGAGGCCGCCATGAGTCGCCCGCTGCTCGCCACCTCGCTCTTCCTCGCCGCCGGCATCGGCCTCACCGCGCTGTCGCCGCCGGCAGGGCAATGCGCCGGCAGCCATGTCGTGACGCGCGGCGACACGCTGTCGCGGATCGCCTGGCGCTGCCGAAGCAGCGTCGCCGCGATCGCCCGGGCGAGCGGAATCGCCGATCCCGACCTGATCCGGATCGGCCAACGGCTGCTGATCCCCGGGCGGATGGCGGCGGCCAGGCGCGCGCCGCCATCGCCGCGGCAGGCGCGGGCCGCCCCCGCCAGCTACCGGATCCAGCCCAGCGACACGCTCTATTCGCTGGCGCGCTGGGCGCAGACCGGCCTGCCCGCCTTGCTCGCCGCCAATCCCGGCATCGACCCGCGCAAGATCGAGATCGGCGATTCGGTGCGCCTCCCCGCCGGCGCCGCCGATCCGGACGAGATGCGGGCGCGCGAGCGCGGCGTCGTTCGGATCAGGGCCGACATCCAGTTCGGCCCGCCCCGCCGCGAGATGCAGCCGGCGCCGCCGCCGCGCGCCGGCAAGCCCGACGACATCGACGATCCGCGGCGCGGGCCGACGGGGATGTAGATCCTCCCCGTCCCGGTGAGGATCACAGCTTCGGCAGGGTGACGCCCTTCTGGCCCATATATTTGCCGGCGCGGTCGGCGTAGCTGGTCTCGCAGGGCTCGTTGCCCTGGAGGAACAGGAACTGGCAGGCGCCCTCATTGGCGTAGACCTTGGCCGGCAGCGGCGTCGTGTTCGAGAATTCGAGGGTGACGTGGCCCTCCCAGCCGGGCTCCAGCGGGGTCACGTTGACGATGATCCCGCAGCGCGCATAGGTCGACTTGCCGAGGCAGATGACGAGCACGTCGCGGGGAATGCGGAAATATTCGACCGTCCGGGCGAGCACGAAGCTGTTCGGCGGGATGATGCAGATATCGGTCTTGCGGTCGACGAAGGAGTTGGCGGCGAAGTGCTTGGGATCGACCACCGCCGAATCGACGTTGGTGAAGATCTTGAACTCGTCGGCGACCCGCGCGTCATAGCCGTAGGAGGAAAGGCCGTAGCTGATGCAGCCCTCGCGGCGCTGCGATTCGACGAACGGCTCGATCATGCCGCTGGCCTGCGCCTGCTCGCGAATCCAGCGGTCGGAGAGAATCGCCATCAGTGAAACTTGCGGGCGCTGTCGCCATCGCCCCCCCCGGCTTGGGTCGCCGAGACGAGCACCGCTTGCAATTGCTTGTTCAAATACCCTTCAAGCAGCATGACCATTTCACCCAGATCGGGCTTTTGAGAGTCGCCGGACCGGTCTGCCGCCTCAAGAGCAGCATAATATGGACGCTTGTCCTCCGCGATTTGCTCGGGGATTGTCGGGGCGCCGGGCAAGCGTGCGCCAGCCCTTACGCACAGAACCAGATATGCGACGGCTCGCGCCGTGCGACCGTTCCCATCTGCGAATGGGTGAATCCAATTGAGTCGCCACATTATGTAGGCGCAAAGCTCGATCGCCGAACGGTTGTTCCAGTTGGCGTTGACCCAGTCGCACATGTCCTCGACGCGCACGACAACGAGATGTTCGGCGGGCGGCTGATGTTCGCTGCCGTGGATTTCGACTGACGTATTGCGCCACGTTCCCGCCTGTCGGTGAACGCCCTTCATCGCTTCGGCATGGAGAGCCAGAATGGTCGAGGGCCGCAATCGGAATGGTTGCCCGTCCCTAACGGCCATATCGATCAAGTCGAGCACGCGATCAAATTGGAGAAGCGCGTTTTCGGCTTCGGCCGCGGCCCGCTCTTCCGGATCGTGGATGAGAAGCGGCTCTTCAGAGACGGTCTGGCGATCCGACATTGTCAGCCTTTCGGATGCTTCGCAGCAGCCCGGTCAACCATTTCGCGCGTAACTCGATCATTCTCGGCCTTGGCGTTTCCATAGGCAAAGCTGCGCCGCTGCTCTTCGGCCTGCTCAGCGTTCATCTTCAGGGACTTGGCCTGCTGAATCAGATCATCGGTTTTGGACATCAGAACACTCCGCTTTCCCTAGGCAGGAATCCTTGCCTCGCGTTAACAGCCTTTGGGCTTTCTGCCCAACGATGCGAGAGAATCATGCCCGAAGATCGAAAGGATCACCCGGCTCTCGATGCGGGGAGCGCGGGCCCCGAGTCAATCGCGGCCGTCGGCTGGCGGATGTGGAGGACGCAGATCAGGGTGAACAGGCGCCGGGCGGTGTCGAAATCGACCTCGACCTTGCCGGCGAGGCAGTCGCGCAGCAGCTCGGCGCCTTCGTTGTGCAGCGACCGGCGGGCCATGTCGATCGCCTCGATTCCCCTGCGGCCGTCGCCTCGGACCGCTTTGAAATAGGAATCGCAGATCGCGAAATAGTCGCGCACCGGGCGGCGGAAGCGGGCGAGGCCGAGCCGGATCGTCTCGCCCCCGCCGGCCGCGTCCGCGACCTCGATCGCGAGCCGGCCCTCCTCGACGCGCAGCATGACGCGGAACGGGCCGTCATGGCCGGCGACGTCGAAGCGATTGCCTTCGAGCAGGTCGAAGATCGCGATCCGGCGCTCCTGCTCGATGTCGGGATTGCGCTTGAGGATCGAGCGCTCGTCGAGCTGGATGTCGATGATCCGGGGGTCGGCCATGGCGGCCTGTTAGCGGGTGCAGCATTTGCTGGCCAGCCACCCCGCGTCTCAATTCTCCTTCGCGCCTTGGCTTCTCCTTCGCGTTCTTCGCGTGAGAATTCGGCCGTTGGTTTCACGCGAAGACGCGAAGGAAACGCGAAGGACGCGAAGAAGAGAAGGTGAGGGGGGATTCCAGCTTGCGCTGGAATGACGGCTATCCACAGCAGTTCCACAGGCTTGTTGGCTTGAGCCCGGCGCGGGATGGGTTAGGAGATTGGCCATGGCCCATCCGCTCCCTTCGAACGACATCGCGCCCGCCATCGGCACGCAGGCGCTGCCGCACAACGTCGAGGCCGAGGCGGCTTTGCTCGGCGCGCTGATGATCGACAACCGGCTCGCCGAGGATATCCAGCTCAAGCTCCGTCCCGAGCATTTCTTCGAGCCGCTGCACGGGCGGATCTACGAGCAGATATTGCGCCTGCTCGACCGCAACATGATCGCCAGTCCGGTCACCTTGCGGCCGCTGTTCGAGGCGGACGAGGAGATGAAGGAGCTGGGCGGGCCGGCCTATCTCGCCCAGCTGACCGGCTCGGGCGCGGCGATCATCGGCGCCCGCGACTTTGCCGAGCAGATTTACGATCTGGCGCTGCTGAGGGCGCTGGTCGGCGTCGGTCGCGAGATGGTCGAGCAGGCGCTCGACACCTCGGACGAGGTCGATCCCAAGGGCCAGATCGAGAATGCCGAGGCGGCGCTCTATCGGGTCGCCGAGGAGGGCAGCGGCGAAGGCTCGGTGAAGAGCTTCGCGGTGGCGACACGGATGGCCGTGCAGATGGCCGAGAAGGCGCTCAACACCGGCGGCGGCCTTTCCGGCCTCACCACCGGGCTCGACACGATCAACGCCAAGACCGGCGGCCTGCACAATTCGGACCTGATCATCCTCGCCGGCCGTCCCGGCATGGGCAAGACCGCGCTCGCCACCAACATCGCCTTCAACACCGCGCGGCGCTATCTGCAGGATATCGAGGACGGCATCGCGGCGGAAAAATCGGCCGGCGCCGGGGTCGCCTTCTTCAGCCTCGAAATGTCGGCCGACCAGCTCGCCACCCGGATCCTCGCCGAGCAGTCCGGGATCAGCTCCGAGGCGCTGCGGATGGGCAAGATCAGCCAGCAGGATTTCCGCAACCTCGCCCGGGCGGCGGCCGATCTCGAGACTCTGCCCCTCTATATCGACGACACGCCGGGCCTCACCATCGCCGCGCTGAGGACCCGGGCGCGGCGGATGAAGCGCCAGCGCGGCATCGGCCTCGTCGTCGTCGACTATCTGCAATTGCTCCAGGGCACCGGCCGGAATTCGAACGACAACCGGGTCCAGGAGATTTCCGAAATCTCGCGCGGGCTGAAGACTCTGGCCAAGGAATTGGGGGTGCCGGTGCTGGCGCTGTCGCAGCTCTCGCGCGCGGTCGAGCAGCGCGAGGACAAGCGCCCGCAGCTCGCCGACCTTCGCGAATCGGGCTCGATCGAGCAGGACGCCGACATCGTCCTGTTCGTCTATCGCGAGGAATATTATGTCGCCTCGCGCGAGCCCAAGCGGCCGGTCGAGGGCGACGATGCCAAGATCTGGGAAGCGCACGAGCAGTGGCGCAAGGACATGGACCGGGTCTACCAGCTCGCCGAGCTGATCGTCGGCAAGCAGCGCCACGGCGCCACCGGCAAGGTCAAGCTGAAGTTCGACGCCAAGATCACCCGCTTCTCGGATCACGCCGAGGCGGAATATCTGCCGGAGATGCGGGGCTGAAAAAGAGGGACAGTCCCTCTTTCCTATTTGGTAAATAGGGACAGTCCCTCTTTTCGGAGGGCGGCCTTCGCCGGAGCTTCGTCCGGATTGCTTCGCTTCGCTCGCAATGACGGCGAGAGAATCGGTTGCCTGCCCAATCCACCCCGCCTAGCCTCGCGCCGATGGGATGGAGGGACCGATGCGCTTGCGCCTGCTGCTGCTTGCCGGGCTGCTGGCGGTGAGCGGCGCGAGCGGGCCGGCGCGGGTGCCCGACGATCCGGCGGACGATCCGTTCACCTGGCTCGAGGAGATCAGGGGCGAGCGCGCTCTGGCCTGGGCGCGCGGCGAAAGCTCGCGCACGCTCGGCGAATTGCAGGGCGACCCGCGCTACCAGGCCAATTACGACCGGGCGCTCGAAATCCTCCAGGCGCGCGACCGCATCCCGCACGTCACCATGCGCACCGACGGCCTCTACAATTTCTGGCAGGACGGGGCCCATGTCCGCGGCATCGTCCGGCGGACCAGCCTGGCGAGCTACCGGACCGACGATCCGCAATGGGAGACGGTGCTCGACATCGACGCGCTCGCCGCCGCGGAAGGCCGATCCTGGGTCTATCAGGGCATGCAATGCCTGCCGCCCGAGGAGCGCTTCTGCCTGGTCAGCCTCTCCGACGGCGGCCGCGACGCCAATGTCGTGCGCGAGTTCGATCTGCGCGAGCGGCGCTTCGTCCCCGGCGGCTTCGACCTTCCCGAAGGCAAGCAGATCGCGGCCTGGGAGGATGAGGACACGCTGCTCATCGCCCGCGACTGGGGGCCGGGGACGATGACCGGAGCGGGCTATCCGTTCGTCATCAGGCGGCTTCGCCGCGGCCAGCCGCTCGCCGAGGCGGCCGAAGTCTATCGCGGCACGCCCGACGACGTCCGCGCCGCGCCGCTGGTGCTGCGCGACAGCGACGGCCGGGCCCACGCCGTCGGCGCCTATCGCGGCGTCGATTTCTTCCGCCGCCAGTTCGTCCTGTTCCGCCCCGCCGGCAACCTCGTCCTCAACCTGCCCGAGCGGGCGTCGCTCGCCGGCATCGTCGGCGGCCGGGTGCTGGTCACGCTCGACCAGGCCTGGGAGGCGGCGCCGGGCCTCACTTTCGCTGCCGATTCGCTGATCTCCTACGATCTCGCCGAGTGGGAGCGCGATCCCTTGAGCGCGCGCCCGGCTTTGGTCTGGGCGCCCGGCCCGCTGCAGGCGCTCGGCGGCATCGCCACCACCCGTTCGAGGCTGATCGTCGGCATTCTCGACAATGTCCGCGGCCGCGCCTTTTCGTTCGAATATGCCGGCGGCCGCTGGCGCTCGGCCGAGCTGGCGCTGCCGCAATATGCGACGATCTCAGTGACCACCGCCGCCGACCTCAGCGACGAGGCGATGTTCAGCGTCACCTCCTATCTGACGCCGACGACGCTCTATTATTTTGACGGCGCCACCGGCCTGCTCGAACGGATCAAGCAGACGCCGCCGCGATTCCGCGCCGCCGGCCACATCGTCGAGCAGCTCGACGCGGTGTCGAGCGACGGCGCCCGGATCCCCTATTTCCTGATCCGGCCGCGGACGATGCGCTACGACGGCGCCACCCCGACCCTGCTCTACGGCTATGGCGGCTTCCAGGTCAGCGAGCTGCCCGCTTATTCGGGGACGCTGGGGCGGCTGTGGCTCGAGCCCGGCAACGCCTATGTCGTCGCCAATCTGCGCGGCGGCGGCGAGTTCGGGCCGGAGTGGCACCAGGTCGCCCAGGGCGCCAACAAGCAGCGGACCTGGGACGATTATGTCGCCGTCGCCGAGGATCTGATCCGCCGCCGGATCACCAGCCCGCGGCGATTGGGCCTGGTCGGCGGCAGCCAGGGCGGCCTGCTGGTCGGCACCGCGATCACCCAGCACCCCGAATTGTTCCGCGCGGCGATCATCCAGGTGCCGCTGTTCGACATGCTGCGCTACCACCTGATGGGCGCCGGCGCCTCGTGGATCGGCGAATATGGCGATCCGCGCGATCCGGCGCAGCGCGCCTGGCTCGAAGCCTATTCGCCCTATCAGCACCTCATCGCCGGGCGCGACTATCCGATGCCGCTGATCGAGACCTCGACCGCCGACGACCGGGTCCATCCCGGCCACGGCCGCAAGGCGGCGGCGCGCCTCGCCGCTCTCGGCCAGCCTTATTATTATTACGAGAATATCGAGGGCGGCCACGCCGCCGCCGCCAATCTGCAGGAGACCGCGCGGCGGATCGCGCTCGAATATACCTACGCGACGCGAAGGCTGGTCGATTAACCTCAGGCGTCCTTGCGAGGAGCGAAGCGACGCGGCAATCCAGCGCTGGATTGCTTCCCCCGGCTTTCGCCGGGGTCGCAATGACGATTGGGGGGATCAGCCCTCGAGATTCTCTGCTGACGCCGCCTGCGGATCGGCGAGGCCGACGCCGATCGTCGCGCGCGGCGCGTCGGCTTCGGAGCTGGTCACCGGATAGGCGCAATAATCGGCGGCGTAATAGGCGCTGGGGCGGTGGTTGCCGGAGAGGCCGATGCCTCCGAACGGCGCGGTCGAGGGGGCGCCGTTGGTCGGCTTGTTCCAGTTGACGATGCCGGCGCGGACATTGGCCCAGAAGCGGTCGTAAAGCTCGGGGCTGCCACCGATCAGCGACGCTGCCAGCCCGTAGCGGGTAGCGTTGGCCTCGGCGAGAGCGGCGTCGAAATCCCGCACCCGGACGACCTGCAGGACCGGGCCGAACAGCTCCTCGTCCGGCCGCTTCTCGATCTCGCTGACGTCGATCAAAGCGGGGGTGAGGAACGGGCGGTCGTCCGAGATGCGGTCGAGGCGGCGGATCGCCCGGCCGCCCTTGCCGGTGAGGTCGAGGAAGGCGTCCTGGAGCCGGTCCGCCGCCTCGTTGTCGATCACCGGGCCCATGAACGGCGCCGGGCTGGCGTGGGGCGGGCCGACGATCAGCCGGTCGATCAGCTTGACGATCGTGTCGATCAGATCCTGGTGGGCGCCGTCCTCGACGATCAGCCGCCGGGCCGCGGTGCAGCGCTGGCCGGCGCTGAGATAGGCCGACTGGACCGCGATCGCGGCGGCGGCGTGGATGTCGCGCGCCTGCCAGACGACGAGCGGGTTGTTGCCGCCCATTTCGAGCGCCAGCAGCTTGTGCGGCGTTTCGGCATATTGTTTGTGGAGGGCGAGGCCGGCCCGGGCCGAGCCGGTGAACAGGAGGCCGTCGAGCCCCGGCTGGGCGGCGAGCGCCTTGCCCGTCTCGGCGCCGCCCTGGACGCAGCGGATGACGCCCTCGGGGACGCCGGCCTCGCGATAGAGATCGGTCAGATAGGCGCCGACCGCCGGCGTCTTCTCGCTCGGCTTGAAGACGATCGCATTGCCGGCGATCAGCGCCGGGACGATGTGGCCGTTGGGCAGATGGGCGGGGAAATTGTAGGGGCCGAGCACGCCCAATACGCCGTGCGGCTTGTGGCGGACGGCGACGCGCGCGCCGAGCGCGCCTTCGAGGCGCCGCTGCGAGGTGCGGTCGGCATAAGCCGAGACCGAGATGTCGACCTTGCTCACCACCGCCTCGACCTCGGTCCGCGCTTCCCACAGCGGCTTGCCGGTCTCGCGGGCGACGAGGTCGGCGAATGGCTCCAGCTTGCCGCGGACGAGGTTGGCGAAACGGCGCAGGGTCTCGACCCGGAAGGCCAGCGGCCGCGCCGCCCAGCCCGCCCAGGCGGCGCGCGCCGCGGCGACCTCCGCGGCGGCATCGCCTTCCTCGCCCGTCCAGAGCGTCGCACCGGTGGCGGGTTCGGTCGAAATCAGGGTCGCGGCCATCGCCGTCCCTCATGGCGGCGCGTCAGGATTTTTCAAGCGCTTGTGCGATGCGCCTCGCCCATCCGGCGGACCGCCGCGAGCTTGGCGTGGAGCGGCGACCAATCGTCGGCCGAGTCGATCGCCGACCAGATCGCCTCGACCTCCTCGATGTGCATCGAGCAAGGCTCGGGATCGGACCAATAGGGATGGGCGCGGGCGCCCGGCACCGCCCGATAGCGGCCGATCGGCGCCGCCAGCTCGTCAAGGCCCTCGCCAAGGCGGCCGCCGCGCCAGTCGAAGAAGAAGCGGTCGATCGTCACGCTTTGCTTCGCCAGCGCGTCCTCGATCGCGGCGATCAGCGCGAGATCCTCGGCCAGCTCCCCCGGGACGAGCCCGAGCCGGCCGAGCACGGCGTCGCGCAGCGCCAGCTGGAAGCGGTCGCGGAAGCCCTCGAGCGCCGCGGTCAGCGCCTCGGCCTCGGCGATCGGGCGAAGCGCGATCGCGAGCTGGACGAGGTCCCAGTGAATCGCCTCGGGCTGGCGGCCGAAGGAATAGAGGCCGGCATGGTCGAAATAGGCGGCGGTGAAATGGCCGTCCCAAAAGGGCGTCCAGCGCCACGGCCCGTAATCGAAGCTCTCGGCGGTGATCGCGATATTGTCCGAATTGAGCACGCCGTGGACGAAGCCGGCGGCGATGTAGGAGGCGGCGAGCCGCGCCGCCTGGGCGGTGACCCGGGCCAGCAGCCGCGCCGGATCGCCGCTGTCGTCGTCATAATAATGGCGCAGGCAATAGCCGGTGAGCTTCTTGAGATTGCCGGTCTCGCCGAGCGTCGCGAGGCGCTGGAAGGTGCCGATCCGGATATGGCTGTGCTGCAGCCGGACGAGCACGGCGGAGCGGGTCGGGGAGGGCTCGTCGTTGCGCTCGAGCGCCTCGCCGGTTTCGATCAGCGAGAAGGTCTTCGAGGTCTCGACGCCGAGCGCTTCGAGCATCTCGGTGGCGAGCAGCTCGCGGACCGCGCCTTTCAAGGTCAGCCGGCCGTCGCCGAAGCGGCTGTAGGGGGTCTGCCCCGAACCCTTGGTGCCGAGGTCGAGCAGGCGCCCTTCGCCGTCGCGCAGCTGCGCGAACAGAAAGCCGCGGCCGTCGCCGATATCGGGATTGTACACCCGGAACTGATGGCCGTGATAGCGCAGCGCGAGCTTTTCGGTGAGGTTGTCCGGCAGCGCCTCGAACCGGCCGAAATGGCGGATCCAGTCGGCGTCGCTTAGCCCGCCGAGCCCGACCGACGCGGCGGCGCGATCGTTGCGGAAGCGCAGCACCGCCTGCGGGAAATCGGCGGGCGCGACGGCGTCGTAGAAATCGCCGCCGAGCTCGAGGATCGCGGTTGCGGGACGATAGGGCGCGGACGACAGACTATTTTTCCGGCCGGGGCTCAGCGGCCGCTCTCTCACGATTGCGTCTCGCGCGAGCGTCGAGGCGCCAGCTATCGATGAGGAGGAAGCCGATAATTCCAAGGCCGGCAGCAATGAACACAATGCCGGCGAGCCACTGGTCGGAAATTCCAGGCACCATTTCACGCCTCCTCGCGCAGCAGAACTGATGCGACAAACGACCCCGATATAAGAAACAGGCCAGAGATTGCCAGCGCCAGAGCGCCATCGCTGGCGTTGCCATTGTAGATGACGCCTCCGAATGCGCCCAACAGCGCAAGGCCGCCGTTCGAGAGGACGGCAATGCCCGTTCTCACCCGTTCATTGAATTGACGGTCCTGCAGCGGGGTCCTGTCCACTGATCAAGCATAATCGCTTTTCGGTGTATCGTGCAACGGATGTTAGCGTTTTCCATTGTCTTGCTCGGGGCCGGGTTGCGGATTGGGCGGCATCTGTGAATAGGAAGGCCGAGCGTCAGGGGGTAGAGGCATGGCCGCATGGTCCGATGGCTATTGGCAAACGGGCGACGGCCTGAAGCTCCATTATCGCGACTATGCGGGTAACGACGCCGGCCGCCCGCCGATCATCTGCATCCCCGGCCTGACCCGCAACGCGCGCGATTTCGAGGGTGTCGCCGCGCGGCTGGCGGGCGAGTGGCGGGTGATCTGCGTCGAGCTGCGCGGCCGCGGCGAGAGCGGCTATGCCAAGGATTCCACCTCCTACGTGCCGCGCACCTATTTGCAGGACATGGAGGCGCTGATCGCGGGGCTGGGGCTGGAGCGCTTCGTCCTGTTCGGCACCTCGCTCGGCGGGCTGATCACGATGCTGCTCGCCGCGTCCGGCAAGGAGCGGATCGCCGGCGCCTTGCTCAACGACATCGGCCCGGTGATGGAGACCCGCGGGCTCGAGCATATCAGAGGCTATGTCGGCAAGTCGCAGAACTGGCCGACCTGGCTCCATGCCGCCCGCTTCCTCGCCGAGGCGCAGGGCGACCGCTATCCGCTCTGGAAGCTCGACCAGTGGCTGGTCTACGCCAAGCGGCTGGCCAAGCTGACCTCGGCGGGGCGGATCGTGTTCGACTACGACATGCGGATCGCCGAGCCGTTCAAGCTGCCGGCGGGCGAGGCGGGCTTCGATCTCTGGCCGGCGTTCCGCGCGCTCGCCGGCATTCCCTCGCTGGTCGTCCATGGCGAGATTTCGGACCTGCTGAGCGCCGAAACGGTGGCCCGGATGCTGGCCGAGGCGCCGGGCATGGAGAGCGTCACCATAGCCAATGTCGGCCACGCTCCGACGCTGGACGAGCCCGAGGCCGTCGCCGCGATCGACCGGCTGCTGGAGCGGGTCAGGGCGGGGAAATAGCCGCCGCCGCGGCCGGCCATCGGCCGGCGAGAAATTCGTCGACCGCGGCGAAGAAGGCGGCCGGCTCTTCGACATGGGCAAGGTGGCCCGAACGCCGCATCAGCAGCAGCCGGGCGTTGGGATAGCTGGCCGCCCAGTCGCGCGCGCCGGAAAAGGGGATAACGTCGCCGACGCCGTGGATCACCAGCACCGGCGCGGCCACTCGCCGGACCGCGGGCCCGAGGTCATACTCGCCCAGCGAATTCACGATCACATTGTTGACCCATACGGAACGGCGCACCACCTCCGGCGGCCCCGCGCAGAGGTTGCCCCGCAACGTCGGAGCCGCAGCCGAATCGAAGGCGTAGAGCCTGAGTATGACGCGACCCAAGGCCTGGCAGGTCGCGAGCGGATCGCGGGCATCGAGCCAGTGTTGCGCCTGAAAGAGAGGGGGCACGCGCGCTTGCTCCGCCGCGCTCAGCCGCTCTCTTGCGCGCGCGCCGATGCGCGCGCTCATCTGCCGCATTTGCTCCGCGGTGGGCGGCGCCGGAACATCCAGGATCAGGCGCTCGACCCGGTCCGGATGGGCGGCCGCATAAGCGGAGATCAGGAGGCCGCCCCAGCTGTTGCCGAGCAGGGTCATCCTCTCGAGCCGGAAATGGCGGCGGATCGCGTCGAGATCGGCGATATGGCGGGGCAAAGCGAGCCGGGCGGGATCGTCGATCAGGCTCGAGCGGCCGTTGCCGCGCTGGTCGTAATAGATGACCCGGCGATGGGCGGCGAGCGGGCCGAAATCCGCGCGCACCGATTCCAGCGAAAAGCCGGGGCCGCCATGAACGACGACCAGGGTCTCCGGTCCGCTGCCCTCGATCCGATAATAGAGCCGCACCCCGTCCTCGGCGGTGACGAAGCCGTCGCGCTGGGCGTGCGCCGGCGCCGTCACGAGCAGCAGCAGGAGCAGCAGCAGGCGCCTCATGGCCCGAGCCTAGCAGCGCGCCCGGGCCTGCGCCATAAGGGCGCATGGCCGTGCGCATCCTCCATTGCCATTCGACCTTCTCGCTCGGCGGCAAGGAAGCGCGCTCGGTGCGGCTGATGAACGCGTTCGGGGATTCGGCCGAGCACGTGATCCTCAGCGCAATGCCGGACCGGATGGCCGCTCGCGAGGCGATCGACCGCCGGATCAAGGCCGCCTTCCCCGCCGACGGGCCGAAGCTGACCGGGCCGCCCGGCCCGCTGCGCCTGTGGCGGCTGGCGCGCTATCTGCGCGGCTTCGATCTCGTGCTGACCTACAATTGGGGCGGGTTCGACGCGGTGATGGCGCGGCGCCTGTTCGGCGGCCCCCCGCTCGTCCATCACGAGGACGGCTTCAACGAGGACGAAGCGGAGCGGCTGAACCCGAAGCGCAACCTCTATCGGCGAATCGGCCTCAAGGGCGCCTGGCGGCTGGTCGTCCCCTCGGCCCGCCTCGAGAGGATCGCGCGCGAGCGCTGGGGGGTGACCGCGCTGCGCATCGCCAACGGCATTCCGGTGGCGCGTTTCGCAGCGCCGCCGGCCGCGGCCGTGAACGGGCTGGAGAAGAAGCCGGGCGAGGTCGTGATCGGCACCGTCGCCGGGCTGCGCGCGGTCAAGAATCTGCCGCGGCTGGTGCGCGCCTTCGCCGGCATGACCAACAGGAAGGCGCGGCTCGTCATCGTCGGCGAGGGTCCGGAAAGCGAGCGGATCGCCGGCGAGGCGCGGGCGCGGGGCGTCGCCGGCCGGCTGCTGATGCCGGGCTTCCTGAGCGAGCCCGAGCGCTGGATCGGCCATTTCGACATCTTCGCTTTGTCCTCGGACAGCGAGCAATTCCCGATCTCGCTGATCGAGGCGATGGCGGCCGGGCTGCCGGCGGTGGCGACCGCGGTCGGCGACGTGCCGGCGATCGTCGCCGAGGACAACAAGCCGCTGATCGTCGAGGCGGGCGACGAGGCCGCCTTCGCCGCGGCGCTCGACAGCCTCGCCGATCAGCCCCACCTCAGGAAGGCGATCGGCGCCGCCAATCGCGAGAAGGCCGCGGCGCTCTACGACGAGCGGGAGATGATCGCCGCTTATGCCCGGCTCTACGGCGAAGCGATCGGCAGGCCGGAAGCTTTTGTTACGCCCGCATGATCTTTTGCGTGCGCCGCGCATTGCGCCTATAGCCGAAGCGAGGGTTTCCGGAGGTCGAATGTTCAAGGGTGTCAAGCCGATCCTTTATGCGGGCCGCGAGGTGCTGCCCCTGATCGAGGGCGGCAAGGGGGTCTCGGCGACCAACGGATTCAGCTCGGGCGCCTGGGCCGCCGCCGGCGGCATCGGCACCGTCTCCGCGGTCAACGCCGACAGCTACGATCCGGAAGGCCGGATCATCCCGCAGGTCTACCATGCGCTGACCCGGCGCGAACGCCACGAGGAGCTGATCCGCTACGCCGTCGACGGCGCGGTCGCCCAGGTCCAGCGCGCCTATGAAATCGCCAGCGGGCGCGGCGCGGTCAACATCAACGTGCTGTGGGAGATGGGCGGCGCCCAGCGCGTCCTCCACGGCGTTCTCGAAAGGACCAAGGGGCTGGTCTCGGGCGTCACCTGCGGCGCCGGCATGCCCTACAAATTGAGCGAGATCGCCGCCTCCTACGGCGTCTCCTATCTGCCGATCATCAGCTCGGCGCGCGCGTTCAGCGCGCTGTGGAAGCGCGCCTATCACAAGGCGGCGGAATGGCTTTCGGCGGTGGTCTATGAGGATCCCTGGCTGGCCGGCGGCCATAACGGCCTCAGCAACGCCGAGGACCCGCTGGCGCCGCAGGATCCCTATCCCCGGGTCAAGGCGCTGCGCGAGACGATGCGCGAGGGCGGCATTCCCGACAGCCTGCCGATCGTGATGGCCGGCGGCGTCTGGAATCTGAAGGAATGGGAGCATTGGATCGACAATGACGAGCTCGGCCAGATCGCCTTCCAGTTCGGCACCCGGCCGCTGCTCACCAAGGAGAGCCCGATCCCGGAGGAATGGAAGCAACGGCTGCTGACCCTCGAGGAAGGCGACGTCCTGCTCCACCGCTTCTCGCCGACCGGGTTCTATTCGTCGGCGGTCCGCAACCCCTTCCTCAGGAACCTCGAAGCCCGTTCGCACCGCCAGATCGCCTTCACCAAGGAGCCGCTCGGCGACCACGCCTTCCAGCTCGACGTCGGCGTCATGGGCAAGAAGAATTACTGGGTGACCAAGGGCGATCTGCTCCATGCCCGCCAATGGTATGCCCAGGGCTATACCGAGGCGCTGAAGACGCCGGACGAAACCCTCGTCTTCGTCACCCCCGAGGAAAAGCACATGATCCGCAAGGATCAGTCGGACTGCATGGGCTGCCTCTCCCAGTGCGGCTTCTCCTCCTGGGCGGACAATGAGAAGAACACCACCGGGCGGCTGGCGGACCCGCGCAGCTTCTGCATCCAGAAGACGCTGCAGGACATCGCCCATGGCGGCCCGACCGAGGAAAACCTCATGTTCGCCGGCCATTCCGCCTTCCGCTTCAAGAAGGACCCGTTCTATTCGAACGGCTTCGTGCCGACGGTGAAGCAGCTCGTCGAGCGGATCCAGACCGGCGACTGATGCGGCGGCTGGTTTCACTGACGGCGCTGGTCGGCGCCAGCCTGCTCGCGCTGAGCCCCGCCGCCGCCCAGCAGCGCCGGCCGCCTTATTGGGCGTCGATCAGCTCCGGCCGGGCGATGATGCGCACCGGGCCGGGCCAGAACTATCCCGCGACCTGGGAATATCGCCGCGCCGACCTGCCGATCCGGGTGATCGAAGTCTATCGCGACTGGCGCAAGATCCGGGATCCGGACGGCACCACCGGCTGGATGCTGGTCCGCATGCTCGCCGACCAGCGGACCGCGATCGTCCGCGGCGAGGAGCCGCAGCCGCTCCACGAAGCGCCCGACCAAGCCTCTCCGGTCCGCTACCGGGCCGAGCCCGGCGTGGTCGGGCGGGTGTCGCGCTGCGCCGGGGGCTGGTGCCAGTTCGACGTCCGCGGCCGCGGCGGCTACATCCAGATCGCCCGCCTCTGGGGCGTCGATCCGGGCGAGACGATCCGATGAGCGAGGCGGCGCAGAATCCCGCGCTTGGCGACTTTTCCGGCCTGGTCGGGCAAAGCTTCGCGGTCGCCGTCGGCGGCCACCTCCTGATGCTGACGCTCGTGGCGGCGGAGGAGCTGCACGGCTCGGTGCGCGAGGCGGGCGGCTTCCGGCTCGAATTCCTCGGCCCGGCCGATCCGATGCTCAACCAGGGCATCTTTGCGTTCCAAAGCGAAGGCAGGCGCTACGACCTGTTCATCGTCCCGCTCGGCCGAAGCGCCGAAGGGACGCGCTACGAGGCGGTGTTCTACTGATTTCCGCGCTCGTCATCCCGGCGAAGGCCGGGACCTATGAACACGGACTGCGTGGGTTCGCCGCTTCCGTGTTCATGGGTCCTGACTTTCGTCAGGATGACGTGAGCGGGGGCCGCCAGACCATCATCTGGTAGACGCCGGCCTCGCCTTCGGCGGCAAAGCCGAGCCGCTCGTAGAGCCGGCGCGCCGGATTGGGCGGCTCGACATAGAGCGTCATCGTCTTGCCGTGGGCGCCGGCCCAGCCGAGCAGATCGGCCATGATCGCGGTGCCGATGCCGCCGCCGCGGCGCTCGGGGGCGAGCGAGATGTCGATCAGATGGAGGTCGTCCCCGCGCTCGTCCAGATAGAGCCGGCCGATCGCTTCGCCGCCCGCCTCGATGATCAGCCACTCGGCACCGGGATAATGGGCCTGGTAATGATCGTGCTGGGCCTGGTGCTGCTGGGCGAGGAAGGCGCGCTGGAACGCCTCGGGCCAGCCGGTCGACGCCACCTCCTCGGCGCGGGTCGAGGCGTAGAGCGCGGCGACGAACGGAAGGTCGGGCTCCGCCAGTGGCCGGTAGGTCACGTCGAAGGCGGCGGCCCGCCCGAGCGGCGGCGGCATGTTCTAATTGAAGACCGCGATCATCCGGGTCGGCATCTGCGGGCCGGCGGCCGACAGGAAGATCTGAAGCGGGCCGTATTGGGGGTGGCTGATCGTGTAGATGAGATCGCCCGCCATCGTCTGGCCGGCGGCGACGTCGAAGTTCAGGGCGAAGGCGCGGTCGCGCAGCCCGGCCGGCCGCACGCCGGTGGAAAGGAGGGGGGCGACGCCGCTCAGCTTCAGGCTGTAGATGCCGCCGCTGAACTTGGTTCCGACCTGCGCCAGCCAGGTATCATAATTGGCGGTGGCGAGATTGACCGTGGTCCGCGACGCCGACGTCGAGGTCGACGAGCCGCCGCCGCTCTGGCTGAGCAGCGTCGTTCTCGACGCCGCGAACACCGCTCCGGCGGTGACCGCCGCGCCGCCGAGCGCGACGAGGGTGCGACGCCGGGACAGATGGAGATCGGTCAGCTTCATTGGTTGTGTCCCCCGCAGGGCGGCGCGCCGGCGTTGGCCGTCGTCGAGGACGCCGCTCTCGTGAGATCACGGTATAGGCACGATAGGGGCCGTTAGGAAACATATTTGTTGAGCAGGCGCAACGGCGATCCCGGTCCGGAACCGGGACGATCGGCGCGGGGGGTCCAGGCCGCTCTGGCGGCGGCCTGGACCCGGTTTTGACCGGCGGGCGCTGCTAGCGGCAGCGCACGTCCCGGCTGCGCTCGACCTCGCGGCCGACCAGCGCGCCGAGCACGCCGCCGACGACGGTGCCGGTGGTGCGCTCGCCGCGGGTGTCGATGCCGCGGCCGAGCAGGGCGCCGACGCCGGCGCCGACGACAAGCCCGGTGGTGCCGTCGCTGCGGCGGCAATAATACCGCCCGTCGGCGCCGCGATAGACTTCATCCTGGGCGCTGAGCGGCCGTTCCTCGTAGCGCGGGTCGTCCCGATAATAGCGGGACGGCTCCCAATCGTCGCCGCTGCGCCAGCCGTAGCGGCCGTCATAGCCGCGGTCGCCGCGATAGCCGTCGCGATAGCCGTCGCGGCCGTAGCGCCGCGCCGCCTCGTAGCGGTCGCGCTCGCGCTCATAAATCAGGCGCTCGTTCTCGAACCGCCGCTGCGCCTGCTCCCAGCGAATCTGGTCGGCGCGGGACTGCGCCGCCGCCGGGGTTGCGACAACAGCCATCGGCGCGATCGCCAACGCCAGGGCTAAAAGACTGATTTTCATCGTCGACCTCCATGTTTTGACGAACCGCCATAGTCATTGCCGCAGATGACCAGGGGATGAAGACAAGCGCGCGGCGGACGGATTCGTTCCGGCCGAGCAATCAGCTCTCTCCGGGCCGGGGGCGCGGCGCCATCAATTCGGCCGCGGCGGCGGCACCGGCGGCCGCGGCCGCCGTCGCGGTGGCGATCGCCGCGTCGAGATGGGCCGAGCCGAACGGCTTGGCGACGATCACCGCGTCGCGCAGCCGCTCGCGCACCTCCCAGGCGGTCGCGGTGATATAGATGACCGGGATCGGCCGGGCGCCGCAGATCGCCTCGACCGCGGCGATCCCGCAGCCCTGCGGCAGCCGCATGTCGGTGGTGATGAGGTCGGGGCAGCGCGTCGCCGCCGCGGCGACCGCCTCGGCCTCGGTGACCGCGAAGGCGACGCTGGTGAAGCCGCGGGCGCGCAGATGGTCCTCGATCAGCATCGCGATCAGGGGTTCGTCTTCGATGATGAGCGCGTGCATCGCGACGGTCTCCGCGGGGGGCGGGAGCGCGCGATGTCTCTCAGCCGCCGGAGCCCGGGGGACCTTCTCCCGGCGATACGCTTACAATGCGCGGCGCGCCGGAAAAGTTCAATCCAGATTAGGGGAATCGGCTCAATTGGTTTAAGGTGCGGCCATCACCAGTTTCCTATTCGTGGCATTCTGGTGGCTGAGAGACACGACAGCGCTCCCGCCGGTGGAGTGCGTCCGATGTCCGGATCCGAAGACCATATCCTCGCGCCGATGCTGGACAAGCTCCAGCAGTGGCGCCCGCTCGACGGCGACGACCGCGAAGCGCTGCTCGGCCTGCCCTATCGGGTGATCAAGTTCCGGCCGCAGGAATATATCGTTCGCGAAGGCGACAAGCCGCAAAGCAGCTGCCTGATCCTGTCCGGCTTCGCCTTCCGCCACAAGGTCGCCGGCAATGGCGGACGGCAGGTCTTTTCGATCCACATGAAGGGCGACATGGCCGATCTGCAGAATTCGCTGCTGGGCACGGCCGACCACAATCTCCAGGCGCTGACCCATGTCGAGACCGCCCTGATCCCGGTCGAGGCGGTCGAGAAGATCGCCTTCGAGCGGCCGGCGGTGGGCATGGCCATGTGGTACGAGACCCTGGTCGAAGCCTCGATCTTCCGCGAATGGACGCTGAACGTCGGCCGCCGCAACGCCCGCACCCGCGCCGCCCACATGCTCTGCGAATTCGCGCTCCGGCTGGAGCTGGCCGGGCTCGGCGCGCGCGACGATTACGAGCTGCCGATGACCCAGGAGCAGCTCGCCGACGCGCTCGGCCTGACCTCGGTCCACGTCAACCGGACGCTGATGGCGTTGCGCGAGGACGGCCTGATCGCCAGGAGCCACCGCGCGGTGCGAATCGCGGATTGGGCCGGGCTGGCCCGGATCGGCGACTTCGACAGCGCCTATCTCCATTTGCCGGCGGCTTGACCGGGGCAGGCGCAACGCCGGCGGAGGCGATCGCAGTCACCGTTCGCCCGTCGCCCGACAGCTATTGCCGCAGCGATCTCGGTCGCCCCCTGGGCGCCAGGAATTCCTCTTTGTTTGAAAGTATTTGACGCCTCGCGCCGAACCGCGCAAGATCGCGCCGGCGCCGGATTCGACGCGGGTCCGGCCGAGGATGTAGATGCGCAAGGCTCTCCAGAGATTCGACTTCGATGCCGCTTTGCGTTCCGGCGGCGGCGGGTCGCGTGAGCACGAGGCCGTCATCGCCGGGTCGGCGGCCGTCCTGCAGAACGGCAAGCCCGTCTTCACCCTCGAGCAGGTCATCCAGCAATTGACCCGCACGGGCGAGGCGTGGAACGGCATCGGCTCCAATCCGGTGCCGAAGGCGGGCCTCGGCACGATCACCTTCGGCTTCTTCGACTCGGCCGGCCAGGTCTATTCCTCCGAGAAGAACCAGTTCCAGCCGCTGAGCCCGGCGGAGCGCGCCGCGGTGCGCGACGCCTTCGCGATCTGGGGCGAGCTGATCGGCGTGACCTTCGTCGAAGGCCCGGTGGCGAGCGCGGACATCAACCTGGGCAACCTCAACACCCAGGAGGATTATTACTCCGCTTATGCGAACATGCCCGACAAGTCGCTCGAGGGCGGCGACATCTGGTTCAACGTCAACGCGCCGTCGCACGCCGAGATCGGGCTGGGGCAGGCGGGGTTCCGGACGATCCTGCACGAGATCGGCCATGCGCTCGGCATCTCCCATCCGGGCAATTACAACGCCGCCCCGGGCGTCGATCTGACCTATCAGAACAACGCGGAATATTATCAGGATTCCTATCAATATACGATCATGTCCTATTTCGCCTCGAGCTCGACCGGGGCGGTGAGGACGGGCTTTGCGGCGACTCCGCTGGCGCACGACATCGCCGCGATCCAGAGCATCTACGGCGCCAACATGACCACCCGCACCGGCGACACCGTCTACGGCTTCAACAACACTTCCGGGCGGGCGGCGTTCGATTTCACCCTCAACGTCAACGCCGTGGTCGCGATCTGGGATGCGGGCGGCAGGGACACGCTCGATTTTTCCGGGTGGAGCTCGAATTCGCGGATCGACCTCGCCGAGGGCGCGTCGAGCGACGGCGGCGGCCAGACCTTCAACGTCCAGATCGCCTTCGGCACGCGGATCGAAAATGCGATCGGCGGCGGCGGCGACGACAGTTTGAGCGGCAACCAGAGCGGCAACCTGCTGCGCGGCGGCGCCGGCAACGACCGGCTGACCGGGTTCAGCGGCAGCGACATCGAGGAGGGCGGGAGCGGGGCCGACATCTTCGTCTTCGCCGCGCTCGGCGACAGCCTCGATTATGCGATGCGCTCGGACGGCAAGAAGCTGCTCCCCGACCGGCTTCCCGACTTCGTTTCCGGCACCGACAAGATCGATCTCAGCGCGATCGACGCGAACATCGGCACCGCCGGCGACGACGCCTTCACCTTCCTCGGCACCGGCGCCTTCACCCACCAGCCGGGCGAGCTGCGCTACGAGGTGCTGCAGGGGCAGGTCCACATTTACGGCGACGTCGACGGCGACGGGCGCATCGACCTCCATATCATTGCCGGCGGCACGCAGCTCGTCGCGGCGGATTTCGTTTTCTAAAGCGTCAAGGGTTCAGCTCGAGTCACCGTAATCCCGCTCATCCTGAGTAGCCGTTGAGCTTGTCGAAACGGCGTATCGAAGGACGGTCCTTCATCAGGAAGTCGGTTTCACGCGAAGAACGCGAAGGCGCGAAGACGGGCGCTTTTGCCGGGCGCGCACGCGAAGGCTATGAGGCCGGCATGCAATCGGAAAAGACCCTGTTCGATTCCCTGGCGGCCTGAAAAGAGGGACTGTCCCTATTTTTTGCGCACGTGAGGGGCGAAAAGAGGGACTGTCCCTATTTTTGCGCTCGAGGTTCGGGTGATGGAAAAGAGTGACCGTCAATCCTTTCCCAAGGACAGGATCGCGGCGCTTTGCGCGATGGGGGAAGCAGCCGCCTGGCGGCCCGGTCCCCCGGCTCGCCGCATCCGCACCCAGCCGCGCCCGTTCCATTCGAGGATGGCGGTGGCGCGAAAGTGGGCGATGCCGCCTTGCTCATAGTCGATCTCCAGCGTGCAGGCGCGCTGGCGGGCGGCGATGAAGCGCGCGGACGGAAGGGGCCTCGACGAGTCGATGACGTCGGTGGGGTTCCAGGGCGCGCCGCGCTCGGCCATCGCGAAGCCCAAGGCGGCGGCCGCGCCGCGCGGCAGATCGGCCTTGCGCGGAAAGCTCCAGGCGCCGTGGATGGTGCAGTGGGCGGGGGTTTTGGCTGCGGATTGCGCGGGCGCGGCGGAGAAGAGCGCGAACGTGAGAAAAAGGAGGGCTGCTGTCTTCATCCGGCTTCTCCCAAGCCCTGTGGCAAGATGCGATTACCCCTCAGAGACGCAGGAACGCCAACGTGCTTCCGTTCAGCACACCGAGGTCGGCGAGCGATGGACTCGCTGCGCCCGTCAACGCCTCCACGCGCTGGGGATGATATTGTCCCGAGGGCGCAGGCCGCACGCTCACCTCCCACCCGGCGCAGGGGATCGCATGTTCGCGCATCAGCTCCTCAAGTGTGCATGCCGTGGCCGCGATAGCGAGCATCGGTGCCGGATCCTCCTGGTCCATCCGAATTTCGATCCAGAAGCGGACTCGCGGAGAATCGATCATCGAAAGGAGATCGATCCGCCGAGACTCCATCAGCGCCAGCACCGATGGATCGACGGTATGAATATACATGGGAATGGAGTCGGCGCGGCTGGTTGCGTCGTGCCAGTTGCAATATCCCCGCACCATCTCGCGCAGGCAGATATGTTGCGGGAAGGTCCGCTGCCGCCCCGCGGCCAGGAGCATCGTGTCGACGCGGCTAAATCCCGCCGACGCGACCGCCGTCATCAAGTCGACCGTGGCCGGCGCCACGCGCCGAATGTCGCGTCCGCTGCGACCCCCATGGGCCGGATCACGGGCGACCACCACGAAGAGCGGGTGCCCTTCGAGACGATAAACGAAATTTTTCTTGATGCATTGCAGGGGCAGCCGCTTCGAGTCCGGATCGAAGCCGAGCTCGCGGACCAGCCGCAAGCCCGGGTCGCCAATCATGAGGCCGCGCTTGCCGAGCCCGGCGCTGACGGCCACCGCCGTCCCCGGAGCGCTTGGCAAATGCATCTGGCCGCGCACGACGGCGACATCGGGATACTCGTCTTCCACCGTGATCCATCGCGCGGCATGGAGCTTCATCGCCCATTGCGACGGACGCGGGCGCGGGCCATCGATCTTTTCCCTCAGGCCCTTCAGGAAGCCGGTGACGCAAGCACCGTGGCCGCCGTCCTCGTCCGGCGCATATTCGATCGCGAGGATCTGCAGTCGCCGCTGGAGGAAATCGGGGTCGGTTTCTCCTCTGGGGACCAACGCATAGTGAAAATGGTCGATCGTTCCGAGCAGTTCGAGCGCCTCCCCGAACAAATCCAGCAGGTAGCTCTCGCGAATGCCCGATCCGAGAAACAGCAAGGTGCGGGACCGGTAGACTTCCGCGAACGCGCGGCGGAAATGTACCGCCTCGTGCGTTTGCCGCCGATATTCGGCGTGACCGATGGCAAGCTGGCTGGCGAGCTTATGCCGTTCTCCCTTGCGGCCAATAAAGCCCTGCAGCGCCCACAAGAGCGGATTGTCGGGGCTCCGTGCGCAATTCAGCACGCGTTGGCAGTCGATGCGCCCGCGGCCGACCGGCAGCATCGTGCCGAAATCCGGCAGGGGGTCCGGGGCCGCCTCGTTGTAGACCCACCGCCTGTTCCAGGCATCAAGGAAGAGCGCCTCATAGTTGGTGGTGAGGACCAGCGGCCACCAGACCCTCGCCAGCGCCTCGGTCGCCCTCGGCGTCGCCATGGTTCCGTCCGCCTTGCGGGACTTTCGGTACATGACCTCTTCGACGGCGTCCTGAAGCGCGCCGGGGCTCTTGTGCCGCAACGCCTGCACCGCGGCTGAGGCGCGGCGTATCAAGTCCGCGCTCTCCATCGCATTGTCACGCTCGATTCCGGCCGATTCTTCAAGTCGATCGATGAATTCCGTCCATAATGGGCAAGTGGGCGCGCTGACACCCGCGCCAATAAACGGCGTCAGGGCGCCGCGCCCATAAGCTGCGGCTAGATCATCGAACGGCGGATTTTTCGAAGCGTCGAACCGCAAGCGCCGAGACTCCTCGCATTGCCAAGAGCCACAGCGTCGATCCTTTGGCGCCGGACGTCAACATTGATCGCGTTCGACAATTGTTTGCGCCCGCTCCTAGGCCAGCTCCACCGCCATCGCCGTCGCTTCGCCGCCGCCGATGCAGAGGCTCGCGACGCCCTTCTTGCCGCCATGGGTTTCGAGCGCGCTGAGCAGGGTGGCGAGGACGCGGGCGCCCGAGGCGCCGATCGGATGGCCCAGCGCGGTGGCGCCGCCGTGGACGTTGATCCTGTCGTGGGGGATGGAAAGGTCGCGCATCGCGATCATCGCGACGCAGGCGAAGGCTTCGTTGACTTCGTAGAGGTCGACGTCGGCGGCGTCCCAGCCGGCTTCGGCCAGCGCCTTGGTGATCGCGCCGACCGGGGCGGTGGTGAACTTGGCCGGTTCGTGGGCGTGGGCGGCGTGGCCCATCACGCGGGCGACCGGCTTGAGGCCGAGCCGGTCGGCGACGCTCTGGCGGGTGAGGACGAGCGCGGCGGCGCCGTCCGAGATCGACGAGGCGTTGGCGGCGGTGATCGTGCCGTCTTTGGCGAAGGCGGGCTTCAGGGTCGGGATTTTCGAGGCGTCGCCTTTGGCCGGCTGCTCGTCGGTATCGACGATGGTCGGCCCCTTGCGGCCCTTTATCTCGACGGCGACGATCTCGCGGTCGAACCAGCCCTCGGCCTGCGCCTTCTGCGCCCGGGTCAGCGAGGCAATCGCATAATCGTCCTGGCTCTCGCGGGTGAACTGGTAGTCGCGCGCCGATTCCTCGGCGAAGCTGCCCATCAGCCGGCCCTGCTCATAGGCGTCCTCGAGGCCGTCGAAGAACATATGATCGACGATCCGGTCGTGGCCGATGCGGGCGCCGCCGCGATGCTTGGGCAGGAAATAGGGGGCGTTGGTCATGCTCTCCATGCCGCCGGCGACGACGATGTCGGCCGAGCCCGCCGCAATCGTGTCGGCGGCCATGATCGCCGCCTGCATGCCCGAGCCGCACATCTTGTTGACCGTCGTCGCCTCGACATGGTTGCCGAGCCCGGCCTTGATCGCGGCCTGGCGGGCCGGCGCCTGGCCGAGGCCGGCGGGGAGCACGCAGCCCATGTAGATCTTCTCGATCGCCTCGGCGGCGACGCCGGCGCGCTCGACCGCCGCGCCGACCGCCGCCGCGCCCAATTCGGTCGCGCTGGCGCCGGCGAGAGCGCCCTGGAACGAGCCCATCGGGGTGCGGGCGTAGGAGAGGATGACGATCGGGTCTTCGGAATTCATTTAGCGGCTCCTGGTGCGGTCCTTCGATAATGAGCAGGTGAAGCTTGCCCCGCAAGCTTCAGGATTGCCTGGGAGGCAATCCGACCTGCTCATGGTTCGACAGGCTCACCGGCTACTCAGGATGAGCGGATTGCGGGTCATATAGTCTTTCCGCTCATCCTGAGTAGGGACTGAGCGTAGGCGAAGGCCCGTATCGAAGGAGCCCGCCTTGTTCAAATCCCGCCGGCTCTGCTAGGCGCGGAGCCGAACAGGAGACCCACCCCATGTCCGAACTCGGGCTCGATTTCGAACTCGGCGAGATGGCGGACACGATCCGCGACACCACCCGCCGCTTCGCCGCCGACAGGATCGCGCCGCTGGCCGCGAAGATCGACGAGGAGGATTGGTTCCCCACGGAGCTGTGGCCGGAAATGGGCGCGCTCGGCCTCCATGGCATCACCGTCGCCGAAGAGGATGGCGGCCTCGGCCTCGGCTATCTCGAGCATGTCGTCGCCCAGGAGGAGGTGGCGCGCGCCTCGGCCTCGATCGGCCTTTCCTACGGCGCCCATTCCAACCTCTGCGTCAACCAGATCCGGCGCTGGGCGAGCGCCGAGCAGAAGGCCAAATATCTGCCCAAGCTGATCTCGGGCGAGCATGTCGGCTCGCTCGCCATGTCGGAGGCGGGGGCGGGCTCCGACGTGGTGGGGATGAAGCTGAAGGCCGAGCAGGTGCAGGGCGGCTACGTCCTCAACGGCACCAAATTCTGGATCACCAACGCGACCCACGCCGACACGCTCGTCGTCTATGCCAAGACCGGCGAGGGCTCGCGCGGGATCACCACCTTCCTGATCGAAAAGGACATGCCGGGCTTCTCGATCGGCCAGAAGCTCGACAAGATGGGAATGCGCGGCTCGCCCACCGCCGAGCTGGTGTTCGACGATTGCGAGGTTCCGGACGAGAATGTGATGGGCCCGGTCAACGGCGGCGTCGGCGTCCTGATGAGCGGGCTCGATTACGAGCGGACCGTGCTCGCCGGCATCCAGCTGGGCATCATGCAGGCCTGCCTCGACGTCGTTCTTCCCTATGTCCGCGAGCGCAAGCAGTTCGGGGTGCCGATCGGCAGCTTCCAATTGATCCAGGCCAAGGTCGCCGACATGTACGTCGCTTTGAATTCGGCGCGGGCCTATGTCTACCAGGTCGCCAAAGCCTGCGACGCCGGCCGGACCACCCGCTTCGACGCCGCCGGCGCGATCCTGCTCGCCTCGGAGAACGCGGTGCGGGTCGCCGGCGAGGCGATCCAGGCGCTGGGCGGCGCCGGCTACACCAAGGACTGGCCGGTCGAACGCTATTTCCGCGACGCGAAGCTTTTAGACATCGGCGCCGGCACCAACGAGATCAGGCGGATGCTGATCGGGCGCGAGCTGATCGGGGCCTGAGGCGCCGAGCGCAACGAAAGCGGAGCGAAGCGAGCGTCGTTGCGTCGAGAGACGCCGAAGGCCGGACGGCCTGCGCGCGAAGCGCGACAGGACCGACGGCGCGGATTTACTCCGCGCCGGCTTGGGGGATGGAGACGCATCAGCCGTCACGCGAGTGAATCGCGTGACGTCAGTCCTCGCGTTGCGAGGCTGGCCGGCTTTCGCAGTCTCTTCGTGCTGCTCCGGCGGCGCTTCGCGCCGGCGTCACTGCACTCGACTGCTCAAGCTTACCAGATCCGCACCCTTTGCTCCGGCGCCAGATAGAGCCGCTGCCCGGGCCGCACGTTGAACGCCGCGTACCAGGCGTCGAGGTTGCGGACGGTCTCGGCGCGGTAGCGGCCGGGGGCGTGGCCGTCGGTGGCGATCAGGCTGCGCAGCCTCGCCTCGCGGGTCGATTCGCGGCGGCTCTGGGCGTAGCCCAAGAAGAAGCGCTGGTCGCCGGTGAGGCCGCCGATCACCCGCGCCGGGCGGCCGCGCAGCGAGGCGCGCCAGGCGTCGTAGGCGGCGGCGAGGCCGGCGAGGTCGGCGATGTTCTCGCCGAGGGTGAGCTCGCCGTTGAGGTGGAGGCCGGGGAAGGGCTCGTAGCTGTTATACTGGCGAACCAGGGCGGCGCTCGCCTCGCGGAAATGGGCGCTGTCCGCGCTCGTCCACCAGTTGCGCAGCCGCCCCTCATGATCGAAATCGGCGCCGAGATTGTCGAAGCTGTGGCTGATCTCGTGGCCGATCACCGAGCCGATCGCGCCGTAATTGTAGGCGGGATCGGCGGTTCGGTCGAAGAACGGCGGCTCGAGGATTCCGGCCGGGAAGTTCATCGCATTCTGCAGCGGCAGGTTGACCGCGTTCACCGTATGCGCGCCGAGCCACCATTCGCCGCGATCGACCGGCCGGCCGAGCTTGGCGAGCTGGTGGCGATATTCGAATTCTTCGGCGCGCCAGACGTTGCCGTAGGCGTCGTCCGGGCGGACCTCGAGCGAGGCATAATCGCGCCAATGCTCGGGATAGCCGATGCCGACGACGACGGTCTCGACCTTGCGGCGGGCCTCGCGCAGCGTCTCCGGCGCCATCCAGCGAAGGCCGGTGAGGCGGCGGTCGAAGGCCTGGACGATGTTGCGGACCATCGTTTCCACCTCGGCCTTGGCCGAAGCGGGGAAATGGCGCTCGACGTAGAGCCGGCCGACCGCGTCGACGAGGGCGTTGCCGGTCGCCTGGATGGCGCGGCGCTCGCGCGGCCGCTGCTCCTGCTGGCCGGAGAGGATCCGGCCGTAGAAGGAGAAGCGCAGATCGTCATAGGCCCGGGGCAGCACCGCCGCCATGCGGCTGGCGGTGTGGAAGGCGAGCCAGTCCTTCCAGGCGTCGAGCGGCTCGCTCGCGACCAAGGCGGAGATGCCGGCGATCGGCTCGGCGTGCCAGGCGACGATCTCGTCCTGGCCGTCGAGCCGGGCGGCGGCGAGGAAGGCGTCCCAATCCAGGCCGGGAGCGCGGGTCGCGAAGTCGGCCCGGCGCCAGGTCTGCACCCGATGCGGATCCTGGGCGGAGACCGCATCGACATGGGCGCGCGCGATCTTGGTCTCGAGATCGAAGATGCGCTGGGCGCGGGCTTCGGCGTCGGGCAGCCCGATCAGCGTCAGCATCCGGCCGATATAGGCGCGATAGCCGTCGCGCACCCGGGTCATCGCCGGCGTGTCGGAGAGGTAATAGTCGCGGTCCGGCAGGCCGAGGCCTCCCTGGAGCAGATAGGCGAAGTTGCGATCGGGCTGCTGCAGCCCCTGGGCGACGAACACGCCGAGCAGATTCTCGGTGCCGAAGGTGGTGGCGTTGAGCGGATCGACGTCGGCGCGCAGATTGGCGCCGAGCGCGGCGGCGAGCGCGCGGCGGTCGGCAATCGCCGCGATCCCGGCGAGCTGGGCCTGCAGCGGCGCCGCGCCGCGGGCGTCGATCGCGGCCCGGTCCAGATAGGCGGCATAGAAATCGGCGATCTTGCGGGCGTTGCTGCCGGGCGCGGGGTTGCCCCGGCCGGCGCCGGCGATGATCTCGACATTGCGCTGCTCGACCAGCAAAGCGGCGGTCAGGAAGGCGCCGATCGAGGAGCGGTCGGCCGGGATCTCGGTGGCGCGGCGCCAGCCGCCGTTGGCGTAGAGGTCGAAGCCGTCGCCGGGCCGGGCGGCCTTGTCGATGCCGGCGAGATCGACGCCCACCGCCGCATGCCGGGCGGGCTGGGCGGCGAGCGCGGCGGTGGCGGCGAGGGCGAAGGCGGCGAAGGCGGCGACGGGGGCGAAGCGGGGCATGGCTCGATCCGGACTGTAGTGGTGGAATAGGACAGCCCTAGCGGCGCGCGCGCGCACTGCCTAGCCCATTCGACGGACCGCCACTTCCCATCGACAGGCGACGCGGCTAGGCGAAGGGGCATGAGCGAGACCGTGCTGAACGTCCTCCAGTGGTACGGCGCCGGCGCCGGCGCGCTGGCCGCCCTGATCGTCAGCCTCGACCTCGGCCGGCGGCCGACCGGCTGGGCGTTCGTGATCTTCGTCACCTCGTCGCTGGCGCTGATCGGCTGGGGCTTTTTGAACGACGAGGGCGAGGGGATCGGCACCCAGAACATCATCCTGTTCGCGATCAACTGCCTCGGCGTCTACCGCTATTTGATCCGCAAGAAGGCGCCGAAGGCGGCGGCGGCGTGAGGGCCTGCCTTCCCACCCGCACCGTTCGCCCTGAGCCTGTCGAAGGGCCTTCCTTCTTTCCCCGGGGTTGGGAAGAAGGAAAGGGGAGGGCTTCGACAAGCTCAGCCCGAACGGGTTTGGGGGTTTGGCGATGAGCGTTCTGGCGAGCCGCATCGACGAGGGGTCGGAGAGCGTCCGCAAATATGCCGCGCACAACCGCGCGCTCGCCGAGGAGCTTCGCGCCCGGGTCGCCGAGGCGGCGCTGGGCGGCCCGGAGAAGCATCGCGAGCGCCATGTCGCGCGCGGCAAATTGCTGCCGCGCGACCGCGTCTTCCGGCTGCTCGATCCGGGCTCGCCCTTCCTCGAGATCGGGCAATTGGCCGCCTGCGACATGTACAAGCACGAGGTGCCCGGCGCCGGCCTGATCGCCGGCATCGGCCGGGTCTCGGGCCGCGAGACGATGATCGTCTGCAACGACGCGACGGTGAAGGGCGGCACTTATTATCCGATGACGGTGAAGAAGCATCTGCGCGCGCAGGAGATCGCGCTGCAGAACCGGCTGCCTTGCGTCTATCTCGTCGACAGCGGCGGCGCCAATCTGCCGCACCAGGCCGAGGTCTTCCCCGACCGCGACCATTTCGGCCGGATCTTCTACAATCAGGCGCAGATGTCGGCGGAGGGCCTCGCCCAGATCGCCTGCGTGATGGGGAGCTGCACCGCGGGCGGCGCCTATGTCCCGGCGATGAGCGACGAGAGCGTGATCGTCCGGGGCCAGGGCACGATCTTCCTCGGCGGGCCGCCGCTGGTGAAGGCGGCGACCGGCGAGGTGATCTCGGCCGAGGAGCTCGGCGGCGGCGACCTCCATGGCCGCAAGTCCGGCGTCGTCGATCATGTCGCCGAGAATGACGAGCATGCGCTCGCCATCGTCCGCGACATCGTCGCGCGGCTCAACACGGTGAAGGCGGTGGATATCGACCTCGCCGATCCGGTCCCGCCAAAGCTCGACGCCGAGGGCCTGTACGGCATCGTCCCCGACGACGTCCGCACCCCTTACGACGTCCACGAGGTGATCGCCCGGATCGTCGACGGCAGCGCGTTTCACGAGTTCAAGTCGCTCTACGGCGCCACTTTGGTCTGCGGCTTCGCCCGGATCTGGGGGATGCCGGTCGCGATCCTCGCCAATAACGGCATCCTCTTCTCGGAAAGCGCGGTGAAGGGCGCCCATTTCATCGAGCTCGCCTGCCAGCGCCGCACGCCTTTGCTGTTCCTGCAGAACATCTCCGGCTTCATGGTCGGCGGCAAATATGAGGCGGAAGGGATCGCCAAGCACGGCGCCAAATTGGTCACCGCGGTCGCCACCGCGAGCGTGCCCAAGATCACCTTGCTGATCGGCGGCAGCTTCGGCGCCGGCAATTACGGCATGTGCGGCCGCGCTTATGCGCCCCGCTTCCTGTTCACCTGGCCCAATGCGCGGATCAGCGTCATGGGCGGCGAGCAGGCTGCATCGGTCCTCGCCACCGTGCATAAGGATGCGGAATCCTGGACGCCCGAGGAGGCCGAGGCCTTCAAGGCCCCGATCCGCCAGCGCTACGAGGACGAAGGCAACCCCTACCACGCCACCGCCCGCCTCTGGGACGACGGCATCATCGACCCGGTCCAGACCCGCGACGTCCTCGGCCTCGCCTTCGCCGCGACGCTGAACGCGCCGATTCCGGAGCGGGCGAAGTTCGGCGTGTTCAGGATGTGACGGCGATGAGCAAGCGCACGATCTCAAATCCTCCCCGGAACGGGGAGGTGGCAGCGCGGAGCGCTGAGGGAGGGGTCGATGGGCGGATGAGGCGGGCTCGGCCCCTCCACCATCCGGCTGCGCCGGACGGTCCCCCTCCCCGTTCCGGGGAGGATTTGGGGCGGGTGAAGCATCGGACGGTGGGGGCGCCGGCCCGGACGGTCAGGCGGGCGCGCAAGCTCCGGAAGGAGATGAGCCTGCCGGAGGTCTTATTGTGGCAGCAGCTTCGGCAGAGGCCGGGCGGTTTCCGGTTTCGGAAGCAGTTTCCGCAGGACCATTATGTGATCGACTTTGCCTGTCTGGCGGCGCGGTTGGCGATCGAGGTGGATGGCGAGGCCCATGATCGTGGCGACCGGCCGCAGCGTGACACCGCGCGGGACGCGCATTTGGCGGGCCTGGGCTTCACGATGATGCGCATTCCGGCCCGTGAGGTGCTTGGGAACATGGAGGGCGTTCTGACGGGAATAGTGGAACGATGTCGAACGCTTCGGCCCCTCCACCATCCGGCTGCGCCGGACGGTCCCCCTCCCCGTTCCGGGGAGGATTTGAAAGGGTTATGATGAAGCTGCACCTCGCTGCCGTCGCATTCCTCATCGCCACCCCGGCGCTCGCGCACCCTGTGGGCGCGGACGACTCGGCGGCCGTGCTCGCGCCCGTCAACGCTTTGTTCGCCGCGTTCGAGGCGGGCGACGCGGCGGCGATGCTGCGCCACGTCTATCCCGAGGGGCGGGTGACCGCGTCGGGGCTGCGCGCCGATGGCGCCGCCAACCTTCGCCAGCTGAGCTGGACCCAGTTCGCCGAGCGGATCCGGCCGAACGCGGCGTTTCAGGAGCGGATTTCCGATCCGACGATCGCGATCGACGGCGACATTGCGATGGTCTGGGCACCCTTCGTCGTCCGCGTCGGCGGCAGGGTCAGCAATTGCGGCTACGATCATTTCGATCTCGTGCGCGAAGGCGGCGTGTGGAAGGTGATGAACCTCACCTTCTCGTCGCGCACCAGCGGCTGCCCCGCCCGGTGACGGGCCGGAAAAAGAGGGACAGTCCCTCTTTTTCGGATGGGGCCGGAAAAATAGGGACAGTCCCTCTTTTTCGGATGGCGCGCAGGAAATGCTGTGCTCGGGCGGCGGGCCTGCGCTAGGCTGGTTCGCCATGTTCGGACACGACCCTTTGCGGCGGCTCGCCTTGATCCGGGAGACGCCTTCGAAGGTGACGGTTTCGCGACGAATGGCACGTGTCCGATCTGTCAGGATATCCCCCCGGCTTCCGGCTGAATCGCGGCGAATCGCGCTGCGCGCGGCGATTCGGCGATTCGCGTTCTTGCCTGCATTTCTTGTTGCGCTGGCCGCTTGCGGGCCGCTTCGCGCCCAGCCGCCGGCCTGGCAGGCGCGCAGCCTTGTCCATGACGGCCAGACCCGCAACTGGCACGAGCTCGTGCCGGCTGCCTGCGCGGCGCCCAACGCGCGCTGCCCGCTCCTGGTGGCATTGCACGGCGGCGGCGGGATGATGGACGGGGCGCGGTTCGCCGACGGCACCGGGCTGGCGGCGGAGGGGGCGCGGCGCGGCTATGTCGTGCTCGCGCCCGACGCGCTCGGCGACAATTGGAATGACGGCCGGCCCGAGCTGGCCGCCGGGATCGACGATGTCGGCTTCATCCGGGCGATGATCGCCGATCTGCGCGGCCGCGCCGGGATCGATCCGGCGCGGATCTTCGCCGCCGGCGCTTCGAACGGCGGGCTGATGAGCTACCGGCTCGCCTGCGACGGCGCCGGCCTGTTCCGCGCGATCGCGCCGGTGATCGCCCATCTCGGCACCGCTTTGATCGAACGCTGCCGGCCCGAGGGCGCGGTCTCGCTGTTCATGATCCCCGGCACCGCCGACCGGCTGATGCCCTATCAGGGCGGCAGTGTCGCGGCGATGTTCGGGCGGCGCGGCAGCGTGGTCTCCTCGGACCGCACGCTCGCTTTCTGGAGCGAGGCAATGGGCTGCCGCGGCGCGCCGCGGACGGGGCGGCAAGGCGCGTCAATCGCGGTCAC
>Ga0207677_10000032_pt1 | contig 119113 bp, 93 predicted proteins | sample KBSMisM42_FD_184311 | JGI IMG/M metagenome (GOLD analysis project Ga0207677, IMG submission 184311) | Miscanthus rhizosphere microbial communities from Kellogg Biological Station, Michigan, USA - KBS Miscanthus M4-2 (SPAdes) (version 2) | ecosystem: Host-associated > Plants > Roots >...
CGCCATCTGCGCCGTGAGCGCCAGGTCGGCGTGGCGGACGAAGACGTAGCCGTCGGACAGCAGCGTCTTGACCCAGTCGCGGCGATGCGCGCCGACCGGCAGCAGATCGATGGCCGGGATGTGCTCGCCGAATTCCGCCATGATCTGCTCGAGGCCTTCGATGCGGCGGATGTAGCCCTGCCCCTGCGCGCGCTTGAAGATGATCGCGCAGTTGTAAAGGCGCTCGAATTCCAGCGCGAACGTCCCGTGCACCACGGCCTCGGCCCACGCGGCGAAGAGATCGATGTCGCTGACGAAGTTCATCGTGTCGACGGTGTGCGCGCCGGGCGGACGCGCGGCGATCTCGCCGAAGACCGCTTCGCCGTCGCTCTTGCGGTACCACTCCATGTGCGTGAAGCCGGTGTCGTGCTCGAGTGCTTTGAGGACGTCGCGTCCGAGGGCGCGGCCGGCGTCGAAACGCGGCTCGTCGATGTCGCGCAGCGTCACGGTCTGCGGGCTGATCCACTCCACGCTGCGGCCGATCAGCGGCCGCGGGCGATACCACGAGAGGCTCTCGTACTTCACCTCGCCGCCGACGGAGATCGTGTCCCACGTGAACTCGTCGCCGTCGATGAACTCCTCGATGTTGTATTCGGCGATGTGTCCCGCCTTGCGCAGCGTCGACTCGAGCTCCGGCGTCGACTCGACGCGATACGTGTCGGCGGATCCGGCGCCGGCCACCGGCTTGAGGCAGATCGGATAGCCGACCTTCTCCGCCGCTGCGAAGCACTCGCGCGCGGAGCTGGCCCGCTCGTGCCGCGCGGTGCGGATGCCGGCGTCGACGATCGCCTGCTTCATCTTGTCCTTGTCGCGGAAGCGGACGACCTGCTCGTAGCGCAGTCCCGGCGCGCCGAACGCCTCGCGCAGTTTCGCGGCGAGGAGCACGGTGCCTTCCCACACCGATTCGATGTGATCGAAGTGCAGCGGGCCGGCCCAGCGGCGGATGCATTCGAAGGCCGGGACTTCATCGAACAGCGAGTCGACCTGCAGGTAGCCGCTGAGCGCCTCGCGCGTCATCGGCGGGAGCTGCGACTCGGGATGCATGTCGACGCCGAACACGCGCGCGCCGACCTGCGCCAGTCCGCGCGCAAAATGCGGGAGCTCCGGCGGATAGACGCAGCCGACGATCAGGACATTTTTCACCGCACCGCCGCGTCGGTGATCTCGAGGCCGCGATCGATGATCGCGAAGCTTTCCTTCAACTGCTCCTCGGTGATGCAGAGCGGCGGGTTGGTGAAGAGGTTGTTCCAGTTGATGAAGGCGTACATCCCCTGCTCTTTCAGGAACGCGCCGAGGCGCTGCATCTCCGGGCTGGTGCCGTTGAACGGGGCCAGCGGCTCTTTCGTCTCGCGGTTGCGCACGAGCTCGAGCACGCCGAAGAGGCCGATCGAGCGGACGTCGCCGACCGACGGATGCTTCGCCTTCATCTCCTCGTGCAGCGAAGCCATCACGCGGCCCATGCGCTGCGTGTGCTCCATCGTGCCGTCGTCCTTCATCACCTGGATGCACGCCTCCGCGGCCGCGAGGCTCATCGGATGCGCGTTGTAGGTCAGGCCGCCGTAGAAGACGTTCTTGTCGAAGTAGCCGGCGATTCGATCGCTGACGGCGACCGCGCCGAGCGGCAGGTACGCCGACGTGAGGCCTTTGGCCATCGTGATCATGTCGGGGATCACGTTCCAGTGATCGACGGCGAACCAGCGGCCGGTGCGTCCGAGGCCGCACATCACTTCATCGCAGACCAGCAGGATGCCGTGCCGGTCGCAGATCTCACGCAGACCCTGGATGTAGCCCGGCGGCGGGACGATCAGGCCATTCGTGCCGGTGACGGTCTCGATGAAGATCGCGGCGATGGTGTGACCGCCCTCGTACATGATCGTCTCTTCGATCTCGTCGAGGCAGCGCCGCGTGAACTGCTCGTCGCTGTCGCCTTCGCGATAGAGGTGGCTGCGGTATTTGTACGGATCGAAGAAGCGGACGACGCCCGGGACGCCCGGCTCGTTCGCCCAGCGGCGCGGATCGCCGGTCAGCGAGATCGCCCCCGCGGTCGCGCCGTGATACGAGCGATAGCGGACCATGATCTTCTGCCGCCCGGTGACCATGCGCGCGATGCGGATCGCGTTTTCGTTCGCCTCGGCGCCACCGAGCGTGAAGAAGAAGCGATTGAGATCGCCCGGCGTCAGCTCGGCGAGCATTTTGCCGAGGCGCGCGCGGACGGCGGTGGCCATGCCGGGACCGGCGTACGCGAGCTCCTCGGCCTGTGACTTGATCGCCTCGATGACGCGCTTGTTCCCGTGGCCGATGTTCACGCACATGAGCTGCGAGTTCATGTCGATGTAGCGCTTGCCGTTGGCATCCCAGAAGTAGATGCCTTCGCCGCGCACCATCGGGATCGGATTCACGCTCCCCTGTGCCGACCAGGAAAAAATGGTGTGGCGTTTGGTGAGAGAAACGATCTCTTCCGCTGTCATCGTGTCGACGGTATCTGCAATCGTCATCAAGGTCTCCTGAAAAAGGGAGTGCGGCAGCTCGCTGCCGCTTTTGGAGTGCGGCGGCTTGCCGCCGCGCCAATTGTCTGATGCGCAGGCAAGCCTGCGCAATCCAGGGCGGCGGCAAGCCGCCGCACTCCTTGTCGTTTAGTGTCCCTGGATCTCCTCGGCGCTGGCGCGGGCGAGGCGGCCGACGACCTCGTCGACCTTCTTGTCCGCGTTCACGGACGTGTACTCGATCGTACCGCGTTGCGGCGTGCCGAAGGGACGTCCGCTCGCGAGATCGTACGCCGTCAGCGTCACTTTCGACGAGTACGCGGTGTCGTAGCGCCCCATGTAGTGCAGCTCGCGCGAGGTGGCGGGATCGACGCGCGCGAGCAGCATCACGGCGTAACCCTCATCGCGCAGCCGGCTGATGAGACGCGAGGCCGCGGCGTCGCCGCGCACGAGGTTCTCGGTCGACGGCAGCGTGTCGGCGTTGACGGTCTTGAGGCCCGCGGAGCTGAGCTCCGAGGTGATGACGTCGGCCACGGAGTTGACGAGGTTCGCGTCGCCGGTGACGGCGATCGCGACGCCCGACGCATGATGCGCGGGACGCGTCGGCTCGACGGCCGGACGGGTGACGACCGGCGTCGGCGTCGGCGACGTGTCGCGCGAGTTGCGCGGCATCGTCGTGTTCTGCGAGAGCTGCTGCGCGGGCGCGGGCGCGGACGATTGCGATTGCGGCGCCGTCTGCGGCGAGGTGTTCATCGCATTCGACGACGTCAACGTCCCGGTTTGCGGGACGCCCTGCTCCTGCGACAAGAGCACGCCGTCCCTCGGCGCGGCGGCCGAGGTGGTCGACGGCGTCAGCGCGCTCGCGGAGCTGGTCGCGGTGGTGGTCGCGGCGTCCGCCATCAGCGCGCGGCCCGCAGCCCAGTTCTTGTACATCTTGAAGCCGACGATCGCCGCTGCCGCGCCGCCGCCGAGGACGAGCACGATGGCGAGGGCGATGACGACCCACGCCGACGACGACTTCTTCGGCGCGGCGGGAGGCGGCACATAAGCGACAGCGGGAGGCACCGCCGCAACGGGCGGGACGGTCGCGGGAGACTGATACGGCTGGTCAGGCATGGTGTTCGGTTCCGGTGCTTTGGTTGCAATCACAGTCGAGGCGGCGGCCACGGTCGGGACATCCGCCTGCGGGTTGGTGAGACGCGAGTTGACGACGGCGGTCGGCGCCCCCTGAGCGGCAGCGGCAGCAGCGGCGGCAACCGCCGCGCCGCTCGCCGTCGCCGGCTTCGGCAGCGACAGTCCCGAGGTCATGCTGCGGACGCCGCGCGAGGCGAGGTACTCCTCGAGATCGGCGACGAGCGCGTGGCAGTCCTGGTAACGCTGCTCGCGGTCCTTCGCGATCATCTTCTGCAGGATGCGGCGCGATTCCGGATCGACGTCGGGATTCACCGTCGAGACATCGGGCGGCTCCTCGTCGAGGATCTGCTTGAGCAACGCGAGCGGGCTCTCGCCCTTGAACGGCGCGGTGCCGGTGAGCAGCTGGTAGTAGGTGATGCCGAGGGCGTAGATGTCGGTGCGATGATCGGCCTTCTCGCCGCGGCACTGCTCGGGCGCGAGATAGCCGGGCGTGCCGACCATCATGCCGGTCGCGGTGAGGCGGTTCTCGGCATCGACCGGCAACGCCAGTCCGAAGTCGGCGATCTTGAGCAGACCGCGGTCATCGAGGATCAGATTGGCCGGCTTGATGTCGCGATGGATGATGCCCTTGTCGTGCGCGGCCGCGAGGCCGTGCGCCGCCTGCAGGATCATCTGCGACGAGCGCGGATTGCCGATGCGGCCTTCCTCGCGCAGGATGTGGTTCAGCGAACGGCCCGTGACGTACTCCATCACGAAGTACGGATGTCCGCCGTCTTCTCCGATGAAGAAGATCTGGACGATGTTCGGATGCGAAAGCCCCGCCGCGGCCTGCGCCTCGCGCACGAACCGCTGGAGGAACGTCGGATCCTCGGTGAGCCCCTCGGTCAGAACCTTGATGGCGACGAAGCGGTTGAGCGCTTCTTCATGGGCCTTGTAAACGACGCCCATGCCGCCTCGCCCGAGCTGGGAGACGATGGTGTAGTGGCCAATCTTGTCCGGCATGATTTGGGTCCTGGGTGCTGCGTGCTGAGTCCTGAGTGCTGAGTGCGTCGTCCCCTACTCAGGACTCAGCACCCAGCACTCAGCACTTCGTGTGGGTTAGTGGGCGTGAACAGCCATCCCCTTGCGGATCGATGCTGACTTGCCGCTGGAGACGGTGCAGATGGAGAGCTTTTCCTTCACTTCGCTGACCTGCAGGCGCGCGACTTCCTTGAGCGATTCGTCGAGCACTTCGCCGGTGTCGGGGTCGCGGATGATCTCGGAGTCGCCGACGACGAACGAGTCGCCGACCGAAACGCCTTCGCGCGAGCCGCGGTTGATGTAGACCTTGCCGCCGACGCTCTGCACGACCGAGCCGGTCCACGGAATCTTCGGCAGCTGCGCCACGAGGAACTTCACCGCCTCGCCGCACGCCGCTTCGACCGCCTTGCCGACGTTGTCGTTGTGATGGCCGCCCGCTTCCGCGCCGACGCCGTTGCGATAGACGCCGACGGCGAGGCCGCGCTGCGTCGAGGTGCCGACGACCGACTTCGATGCGAGCACCTGGCCGGTGGTCGAGTCGACGATGTAGATCGTGGCGTTGATCTCACCCTTGCCGGCCTTGCCGCCGACGCTGATGCCGTGGAGGCTGATGCCACCGCCGCCGCCGGACGTGTCGTCCTGCACGTGCGTGATCGCTCCTTTGACCAGCAGCTGCGCGGGCGTCATCTGCCCGGTGACCGGCGCTTTCTTCCCGCCGGCCGTGCGGCCCGACGCCGCGAAGTCCTGCTCGCCGAGCGCCTCGGAGCGCATGTCTTTCTCGCCGAGGACGATGAACTTTCCGGTCTGATTCAGCTGATCGGTGAGGACCGTGGCCCATGCATCACCGATGTCCCACTGCCCTGCCCAGCCGGCCTTGTTGTCGAACTTCGTGACGGTGATCGAGTAGCGAAGTCCGCCCGTCGGCTCCGTGGCAAAAACACTTCCTGCGACGAGCGACACGACAGCAAACATCAAAATGACTTTTGAAAGCTTCATGACTCCCCCTTCAATGGATGCCTCATTTTAAGCTCTCGCCGATTTTTTGCGGTGATCCGGCTCACGCGGACCAGTCGCCGGACGAAAGCGGCAGTCGGGCTTTATTGAAGCGAGATGCCTCTTCCAGGACGAAGAATTCCTGGAAAACGCGATGAGCGAAGCGCATCCGGCCGCCGGACGCGGTCATTGTGATGAGCAGACTGTTGAGCGCCAGCGACTCGGCCGAGTCCGGCGCATCGGCCCCCATCGCCTCGCGGATCTGGTCGAACGTGCAGTCGGGAAGCAGCTCGACGACCCCGTCGCGCACCTCGGTCATGCAGACCGCCGCTGCGGCCATCGCGCGAAACGAGATCGCGATCGTCTCCTCCGCCGATGCGACGCCGCCGCGGATCGGAATGCGCGACCCGCCCTTCTCGCGCGGCAACGCGAAGTCGCGGGCGATCTTCTGCTCGGCCCAGTAGCGGAAGAGCACGCGCCGGCTCATGTCGCGCGGATCGCGGACGTCGAGCAGGTCGAGGATGAAGCGGAGGAACAGCGGCGTGCGCGGGATGTCGCCGTAAAAACGGAGGTAGCCGCCGTCATTCACATCATGAATGAATGTGTCGATGCGGCGCCGCGCCTCGGGTTGCGTCACCTCGGCCAGCCGCAACCGCGCGGCCTCGATGATCTGCGCGTCGCTCCACGGCTGCAGCTCGATGAGATCGATCCGCTGCACCGTCGACTCGACCGCCGCCTTGCCCGGCACGAAGTCCTGCCGCCGCGCTTCCCAGAACGAGCTGCGCATCGTCACGATCACCGGCACCTTCGCCCGCCGGAAAAAGTTGAAGAAGGTGTGCAGGTTGTACGAGCGCGGGATGGTCGGCGATTCGTCGAGCGCGTCGACGATCACGCCGAGGCCGCTGTCGAATTGCGTGATGTATTTCAGCACCGGGCCGGCGATCCGTTGCCAGATCGGACGCTCGTCCGCGCTTGCGCCGCGCAGCACGTCGTCGAAGTCGAGCGCGGTCTCGAAGATCGATTGCGCGTTCGCGCCGTCGCGCCGCAGACGCGCCGCCGGGATCACGATCCAGCGCAACGCCCGCTCGCGCGCCGCGCGCATGACCGCGGTCGTCTTGCCGAAGCCGGCGGTGCCGAGCAGCACCTGCAGGCGGTGATTGCCGCCGATCGAGTCGACGATGTCGCCGACCACCTCGACCGCATCATCGGGATGACCGGACCAGAGCGCCGCGGCATCGATGCGCAATTCGTAGCGGCGCAGCGGCACGCGTCGCACCGGCGCGGCGCCGAGCGTTCGCTCGATCTTCGATTGCTCGTCGAGCATCGCCGCGCTCCAGCGGTCGATCGCGCCGAAGACGCGCTCGAGCATCATCTCGAACGCCGCGTACATCACGTGATCGCGATGGTTCCAGACGATGACCCGCTCCGCGTCGCCCTCGGCGACGAGCCGTTCGAGCGACAACTTCACCGCCTTGCGCACATCCACCGTCAGCTCCTCGCGATCGATGATCACGATGAAGTCGCGGACCGCGTGCGCCGTCGACGAGCGGCGGAACGTCTCGATCCCGCGGATGATCTCCTTCTCATCATGCCCGCTGCAGTGGATGGCCACCGTGACCGGCGAGCCGGCGCCGATCTGAAAACCATCGCCGTCGACGATCCGCGCATCGGGCCAGATCAGGTGCAGAAACGGCAGCAGCGCCTCGGCCAGCGTCTTCCCGTCACGCTTGCGGATGGAGCTCGCCAGTCTCTTGAATTCCGGCCGCGCGCTGAAGCCGCGGTGCGGCCGCTCGTCGAGCTCCGTGAGGATGTCGAGCGGATCGGGCTCCGGCGGCGGCGCCGTGCCGTCGCGCGGCGGCTCGAGCACGGAGAGAAATTGCGTCAGGATCGTGGCGAATTGCCGCGCCGTCTCGTTCGGCGGTTGCCTGCTGATGTCGAAGTAGCGGATGACGAGCGTGGCCCCGCCATCTTCCGCCTGCGTGATCGGATCGAGGCGCAGTTGCTCGCCGAAGATCTCCTGCAACCGGCGGAAATCGTCGCTCTGCGCGAACGCCGCGAACTCCTCTTCGTCGCCGATCACCGGGCCGAGGTAGAACGTGTACGCCTTCTCGTCGTACAGCGCATCGAGCTCGCCGTAACGCATCAGCGGTGAATAGCGGCCGATCTGATCGGGCCGGAAATCGGACTCGAGATTGAGCCACTCCAGCGGCAGCTGCTGCGCCGCGACGAGCGCGTCGAGCGCGAGAAACACCTCGGTGGCGTAACCCTTCGCGTCGAATTCTCCGCCGATCCGCTCGTCGAAGATCGCGCGCAGGTCGCTGGCGAACGCGCCGGCGGTCCGCGTCCGCGCATCACGTTTGTCGGCGGTCGCGGGGAGGAGCACTTCGATCAAGAGGTTGAGCTCGCGCGGCGAGAGCTGGTCGCGCGCGATGCGGCGGATGCGCGCTTCGAGGTCGGACATCGCACGTCCCGGCCGCGGGTGCTCGCCGGTGAGCATGAATTCGAGAATGCGGCCGAGCGAATAGACGTCCGAACGCGGATCGCGCAGCTCGACGTGCGAGAGCTCGTCGAACATCTCGGGATCGATGTAGCCGTACGTGCCGAGAACGTCCGCGGTGTGCGTGATGCTCGATTCGCCGACGACGACGGCGGTGTCGAAGTCGACGATCACCGGGCGCCACGCGTTCTTCTCGGCCACGACGAGGATGTTCGTCGGCTTCAGATCGCGGTGCACGACGCCATGCTCGTGCGCGAACTGGATCGTTTCCGCGGCGTCAGCGAGCAGGAGGACGCGCTCGCGAAGCGGCGGATTCTGCTTCTTCATCCAGTCGCCGATCGGCGGGCCGTCGATGAACTGCATCCGGACGGCGAGCTTGCCGTCGTAATCGGCGGTGCCGTAGAACGTGGCGATGTTCGGATGTTCGAGCCGCGCCTGGGCGATCGCACCCTGCCGGAAACGCCGCCGCCGCGCTTCCCCTTCTTCGCCGAACAGGTCGTAGAGCTTCACCGCCTCGATGCGCTTGAGAAACGTATTCTCCGCTTTCCAGACGACGCCGAATGCGCCGCGGCCGACGATTTCGAGGAGGCGGAACGGCGGCGTGGATGGCGGCTCCGGAGGCGTCTGTTTGAGCGATGCGATCAGCTCGGCCACTCCGGTTTCGTAGGACGAGGTGAAGTCGATGCGATGCACGCTCGCCAGCCGCACCGGCGTCTTGCATGGCTGATACAGAAGCGGCAGCACGCTCTTCTTCGCATCGAGCGCGTACGCGATCTCGTTCCGGACGTGTTCGGATTTGACGGAGCTCGGCGAGAGGATCACGACGACTTCGCCGCACCGGTCGAGCGCCGCCTCGATTTCCTGGTCCCACGCGACGCCGGGACGGATCGCCTCGTCCATCCAGATGTCGACGCCCGCGTTGCGGAGATCAGCGGCGAGCCGCCGCGCGAGCTCGAGGTCCGCACGTGAGTAGCTGACGAACGTCGTCATCGATCACGAGCCAGCCTTCTGAATCAGCGTCTTCATCGGACCCGCCACCCGTTCGGCCATCAAAGCATAGCCCTTCGCGTTCGGGTGGATTTCGTCGCTCTTGAGCGCCGGGTTGGCGATGATGCCGTGCAGCATTTCGGGGATGAGCAGGCAGCGTTCGTCGCTCGCCACCCGCTTGTACATCTTCCCGTAATTCGCCGTGAGGCTGGGGAAATCGAAGCCGAGGATGACGACCATCGCCCCCGCGGCCTGCACCTGCCGGATGATGTTGCGCAGATTGGCCTCGGTCGTCGCGATCGGCTCGCCGCGCAGGAAGTCGTTGCCGCCGAGGCCGATGATCACGATGCGCGGATCGCGCTGCAGGACGTCGGCATCGAGCCGCGCCAGCGCCGATTCGGTCGTGTCGCCGCTCACGCCGGCATTGATGACGTCGCGCCCGAGGAGCTTCGCCAGGTCGGACGGATAGTCCTCGCCTGTATTCGCGCCGTAGCCGGCGGTGAGCGAATCGCCGAACGCGATGATGTGCGTCCCGTGCGACTCCAGGTTGCGCACCCGCGCGTATTTCGACGGGAAGGCCAGCCAGATGAGGAGCAGGAGCAGAATTGCGGCGGGGATGGCGAGCTTGCGGTTCACGTTCACGGCGTAATATTGCAGCATCGATGGAAGCGAGTGTGGCCGCTCCCCGCCTCAGGATGTATCTGCTCTGGTCCTCACTCGCAGGCGCGGCGTTCTTCGCGGTTTATCCGGCGATGAACTGGCTGACGTCGCGCCGCACGCCACTGCACCTTTATCTGACGGGCGAGCTGGCCATTCCGTTCGTGCCGTGGTTCATCTGGCCGTACCTGTCGATGTATGCGCTGTTCGTCCTGCCGCTGTTTTTCCTCCCCGCGGAGCGGATGCCGACCTTGGGAAAACAGCTGATCGCCGGATGCCTGATCAGCGCCGCATTGTTCCTCTTGCTCCCGGCGGAGCTGGGCTTCGCGCGCCAGGTGCCGAAGGCGTATGCGGCGATTTATGCGGGGATGTTCAGCATCGACCGTCCATACAATCTCGTGCCGTCGCTGCACGTGATCTGGTCGGCCCTGATCGCGCTCGCGTGCATCGATTTCGCCCGGATTCCCTTGAAAATCGCCCTTTTTGCGTGGTTGTGCGTCGTCGTCGCATCGACCGTGCTCGTCCATCAGCATCATCTGATCGACGTGATTGCCGCGCTGGCAATCGTCATTTTTCTGCGACGTCAATATGAGGTGCGTCATGCGTAAATGCCTGCTGGTTCTTCTCCTCGCCGCGCTGCCGGTGTATGCACAGGAAGCCGATCACGAGATCCATCAGGAGCTCCGCGGCGTCCTGACCACGGTCCAGAACGCGATCAACAGCGGCAATTACGACGCGATGCTGCCGGTGATCGGCGACAACATCCGCGCGACGACGATCACGCAGGAGGTGATGTCGAATCGCGACGAGGTGTCGGCCTACTTCAAAAAGTGGTTCGGCCCGGGCGGCTATCTGAAAAAGCTCGACATGCACCTCACGGCCGACGCCCTGACCGAGCTCTCGCCCGACAAGACGTGGGGCCTCGTGCGCGGCTCGGGCATCGAGAATTACACGCTGGCCGACGGCCGCCAATACCCGATGAAAACGCGCTGGACCGCGGTGCTGGTGAAGGAAGCGGACGGCAAGTGGCGGCTGCGCGCGATCCACATCGGGACGAATTTCCTCGACAACCCGGTGCTCGATGACGCGAAGCACGCGGTGGTGCGCTACGCGGTCATCGCCGCTGTCGCCGGCATCGTGCTCGGCATCCTCATTGGATTCCTGGTATGGCGGCGGGCGCGCCCATCGGCGGCGCCGGCCTGACGCCGTATCGCCACAGGCTGACGTAGATCTGCCAGAACGACGGCTGCAATTCATCGCGCTCGACGTAGTGCGGCAGTTGTGTCCACGGCACGCCGGGATGCGTGTGATGCGCTAGGTGGTGCTGGTAATTGAGCGTGAGCCAGCGGACGGGCGCGGGGACGCGGAGGTTCCACGCGCCGCTCGTGACGTCGCGCGCACTCCACGCGTGATCGACATATTGCAGCGCCGACCAGTGCATGGCGAACAGCCAGTGCGCGAACAGCCAGCCTTTCCAATTGAGATCGAGCAGGCGCCATAACGCGATCTGATAACCGAACGCGCAGGCGATCTCCAGCCAGACGCGCAGGACCGGCAATTGCGCGATGTCGCGCACGTGCGGACCGAAACCCATGCGCGGCGCGATCCGCTCGATGAATGTTTTCGAGCGATAGAACGGCGTCGCCAGGATGTAGAGCGCATTGGAGATCGGGATGCAGAACCAGTAGAGCCCGAGGAGGTTGCCGGCATAGAGCCAGACATTGCGCACGAAACGCGACTCGGTCGGGAGGTAGTAGTCGTAGAGGTCGTTGTCCGTGCGGTTGCGGGCGTGATGTCCGAGGTGCGCGACGCGCTGCAAGGAAAAGGAGGTGGGGAACATCGAGCCGGCGATGAGGCCGAAGAGGTCATTGCGCCGCGGCGTGTTCGCGGCGACGCCGTGTACCGCCTCGTGCAGCAACGCGAACGGGACGTTGTTCACGAACATGAACACGAACGCCATCCACCAGAAGCCGTGGCAGACGGCCCAGAGGCAGGCGGAGGTCGCGAGCGCGGCGAGAAAAAGGATCGTCCAGTTCAGGCGCTCTGGCATTTCTTGATCACCGGACGCGTGCCCCTATGGCCATGACGCAGCAGCGAATATGCGACGTACGCGGCGGTCGGAATCAGCAACGACGCGACGAGCACGATCGCGAAATTCACGTTCGCCGCAATGCCGTAGCCGTAGACCGCGCCGAAGCCGCCAAAGAACCACGGCGCGTAATCGAGTGCGACGTCGAATTCATTGCGGCCATCCGACCACGGCTGGTTGTAGACGCGCAGGATGCCCATCCGCAGCGCCTTCACGTCGTATGCGAAATTGACCACGCCGAGCACGAGGGCCATGACGATCGCGCTGCTCATCGGCGTCTGCGCGAACTGATGCACGAGCCAGCCGATCATCGACGTCGCGGAGCCGAAGACGAAACCGTGATGCGGGCGGAAGCGGCCGAGTTTCAGGCGCGTGTCGAATTCCCACACTTGGAGGATGTTCGTGCCGATGCCGGGGACGATGTACGCCCAGAGCACCGGCACCAGCCAGCCGGTCAGATCGCCGCGCCAGAGATAGAACGACAGCGGGGCGAGGATCAGCGGGCCGAGGTACGCGTAGAGCCTCATGTCAGTCCGAAACGCATCCCGTGCTTCTTCGGGATCTCCTTCTTGAACAGCAGCGTGTATTTCCAGAACGCGGCGATGCGCGAGAGCGAACGGAGGTGCGTCTGCACGTCGGCGAAACGGCGGAACAGTGACGGAATGCTGTTGAAGCGCGTCCGCGCGGCGTGGCAGGCATCGGTCAGTTCGTCCGGCGTCATCAGCTTCGGGACGAATGCCGCGTGATTGAAACGATAGCCGGGATGCAGCCACCATTTGCCGTCCCACAAGAGCCGGTTTTCCTTCTCCAGCTTGCGATAGAGCGGCGTGTTGGGGTACGGCATCAGGATGTTGTACGCGGCGAGCGTGAAGCGGCTGTTCAGGGCGAAATCGACCGTCGCCTCGATCGACTCCGGCGTGTCGTGATCGTAGCCGAGCGTGAACGCGGCCCACGATTGCATGCCGTGCTCGCGGAGGATGCGCACTTCCTCGCGATAGTGCGAAAACTTGGGGATATTGGGCGATTTCCGGGCATCGCGCAGGCTGCCGGGCGTGATGGTCTCGAAGCCGGTGACGTTCCCCCAGTTGCCGGAGCGCTCCAGCAGTTTCATCAGCGGGAGGTTGCGCGTGACGTCGAGGCTGGCCTGGCTGACCCAGTGCACGCGCATCGGCGTCAGGGCGTGGCAGAACTCCGCCAGCGCCTTGTGATCGCTGGCGATGTTGTCGTCGATGAAGAAGATGAATTTGCGGTCCTGCGCCTCGATCTCGCGCTGCACCTCGTCGAGCGCGCGGTGGTAATGCTTCTTGTCGAAATACTGGCTGACCGCGCAGAAACTGCAGGCGAAGCGGCAACCGCGGACGTATTGCATCAGCGTCAGCGGCAGGTAGCCTTTGCCCTTGAAGAGATCGCGGCGCGGCAATACGCGGCCGATTTGTCCGACACCCGGCGGCCCCTCGTATCGCGGCTTCAATTTTCCTTTGCGCGCATCGTTCACGACGTCGCTCCAGACGAGCTCTGCATCGCCGAGAAAAATGCTGTCCGCATGCTCGGCCGCTTCTTCAGGGATGAGCGTGATGTGCATGCCGCCGAGGATGACGGGAACGCCGCGTTTGCGATATTCGGCCGCGATTTCGTAGGCGCGGCGCGCGGTGTAGGTCTCGACCGTGATTGCGGCGAGGTCGGTCGGCTCGTTGAACGGAATCGATTCCATCCGGTCGTCATAGAGCAGGCATTCGACGTCGGGCGGCGTGAGGCCGGCCAGCACCGCGAGCATCAGCGGCTCCATGCGGCCTTCATCGACATAGAGGCTGTGCTCCATCCGGCCGATGTTCGGTTTGATGAAGGTGATTCTCATGAGCCGAGCCGCCTGTGCTGCTTCTTGTAGATCTCCCGCCGCGAGATCACGTTTGCCACCGCCGTCGTCGCCACGCGGAAAAAACTCGTGTACGACGCGAGCACGCGATTACTGATCGACCGCCAGCTGTAAAAGCGCTTCTTGGCTTCGAACACGCCCTCCGCCAGTTCATCCGGCCGCATGCCCCGCGGCTCGAAGATCGCGTCGCCGTAACGATAGCCGGGCTCCAGCCACCAGGTCGGCTTCAAGAGCCGCTTCTCGCTTCGCAAACGGTCGTAAAGCGCGGAGCCCGGTGTCGGCGTCAAGGGATTGAAATTCGCGATCTCGAGGCGCGATTCGAGCGCAAAGTCGAGCGTCCGTTCGATGCTCTCTTTGGTGTCGGCGTCATAGCCGAAGACGAACGTGCCGTAGATGCCGATGTTGCGGCTGTGCAATGCGCGGACGACGCTCGCATACGAGCCGCTGACGCTGTTCCACGACTTGTGCATCTGTTTGAGGCTCTCCTCGTTCAGCGACTCGAAGCCGATGAGGACGAAGCGGCAGCCGGCGGCGGCCATGCGGTCGAGCAGCGACTCGTCGCGCGCGACGTCGATGCTGATCTGGCACGACCAGCGGCGCTTGAGCGGCGTCAATGCATCGAGCAGCGCGAGCAGATCGGAGCGGCGGCCGAAGAGATTGTCGTCGACGAAAAAGATCAGCCGATTCGGCGGCAACGCTTCGATCTCCTGCAGCAGTCCCTCGATCGGACGGACGCGCAGCGACGTGCCGTAAAAGCTGTGAATCGAGCAGAAATCACAGGAAAAACGGCATCCGCGGCCGTATTGCACCAGTTCGACCGGCGCGTAGTTCTTGCCGCGATAAATCGAGCGCTCGAGCTTGTAGTCGTCGAGCGCGCGGTCGTTGCCGCCGCTGTAGCGTTGCTGCAATCGGCCGCTTTGGAAATCGGCGAGCAGGCGCTCCCATGACCCTTCGCCGTCGCCGATGATCACGGCGTCGGCGTGCTGCAGGGCCTCGTCGGGAAGGAACGTCGGGTGATAGCCGCCCATGACGACCGGCACGCCGCGCGCGCGATACGAGTCCGCGATTGCATACGCGCGGTGCGCGGTGAAGGTCTCGACGCTGAGAGCGGCGAGGTCGGGCGTGTCGCCGCCCGGCACGACCTCCGCTTTTTCGTCGTAGAAGGCGACGTCCCACTCCGGCGCGCGCGCCGCGAGGATGCCCATGGCCAGCGGCGGCATGGCGTCGGAGGAGCGGTAATCGCCGAGGTTCGGGCGGACGAGCGTCAGTCTCACAGCAGTGCCGCCTCCGGTTGGGCCGGGAACGTGCTGGCCGGCGGCGCGCCGTTGAACGTCACGGCGTAAATGCGCGCCGGATAGCGGACCGGCTTGAAGCGCTCGATGACTGGAATCAATTCGTGATTGCGATGCACACCGATGCTTGCGGCGGGCGTTTCACAATGCGAGAGCAGGTCCTGCAGGAGCGTGTAATCGGGTGGCATCGCCAGAAATGCGATGAACGTCTGCTGCAATCCGCCGCCCTCGCGCGGCAGCGGGATGCGCCGCATGGCCCGCGCATAGGCGTTGTAGAGCGGGACGAATTTCGGATGCCGATAACGGCGCGCGACGATCTGCTTGAACGCGCGCTGGTCCCACAATGCGGCGACCGCATCGCCGCAGACATAGAAATCGAGGCGTTTCGCGGTTTCCTCATCCAGCACGGGCGAATATTGATAATTCGCCGCGGCCTTGTTGTACATCGAGACGACGTCCTCGCCGTTGGCGCGCTTCCAGAGGCCGTGACGCTTGCCCCGCGAGACCGGCAGCGCAAACGTCACGTAATCGCCTTGCGGGTGATACGGCGGCAGGCCCGGCACGCCGCGCTCGAGCAGACGCCGCGCCGATTCGTTTTCCGCGGCAACGACGGTGAACCACCACGGCACCGGCTCCGGGGCGAAACGGCCGATCGTCGCATAGCCCTCGCGCAGATGGCGGATGCGGCGGCGATGTTGTGGATTGACGCGCAGTCCGCCGAGGTAGCCGAGGGTTGTCGGTTTGCCATTGAGATGGACGGGCATGACGGAGGCGGTGTACATGCCGATCACGTCGCCCTTGTCTTCCGCGATCACGGCCCAGTCGCGGCCGAAGAGGTTCTTGCCGGCGAAGAACGACGGCTCGCGCTCGATCGTCATTTCGACCCAAGTCGGCATGCCGTTCTCGCGCAGCATCGCGCGGAGCATCGCGTCGTCCGACTCGGCCGCAATCCTGAACGTCGTCATTGCACTTCCAGCAGCGGGCCGCGCCACGACTCGTCGCCGAGCGGATAGCCGTTGCGCTGCGTGATCTCATTGCGATGCATCGCATTGACGAGAAAAAAATTGCGGAAGACGAACGCGTCGTGCATGTGGCGTGTGCTGCGCCGCGCGATGTTGCGCCAGGCGTAGAAGCGGCGGCGCGCATCGACGCAGCCGGCCGTCACTTCGTCCGGCGTCAGGGTTTTCGGCATGAACGGCAGCGCGTTGTAGCGGTACTCGGGATCGCGCCACCACGCGTCGAAACGCAGGCGCCCTTCGCTCTCCAATCGCTTGTACAGCGGCGTGCCGGGGAACGGCGTCAGGTGATTGAAGGCGGCGATGTACATCCCCTCCTGCGTGGCGAAATCGACCGCCTCGCCAAACGACGCGCGCGTGTCGTGCTCGTAGCCGAAGATGAACGTGCCGTAGACGAAGATGTGGTGCCGCCGCAGGTTCGCCAACGCTTTGCGGAAGCCGCCTTTCATCGTATTGAAGCGCTTGTTCATCAACTTGAGATTGTCTTCGTCGAGGCTTTCGAATCCGATGAGCACTCCGCGGCAGCCGGCGCGATGCAGCGCGGCGAGGAATTCGTCGTCGTGCGCCGCGTCGATGCTCATCTGCGTGATCCAGCGAAGATCGAGCTTCGCCAGCTCGTCGAGCAGCGGCCGGCCCGATTTCAGGTCGGCGGCGAAATTGTCGTCGACGAAAAAGAAAACGCGCTTTTCGTGCTTCAGCTCGCGCAGCTCGGCAATGACGGCATCGGGATCGCGGCGCCGGTATGTGCGGGAGAAAAACGTCTGGATTGCGCAGAATTCACAAGGAAATTTGCAACCGCGCCCCGTTTCGACGAGGCCGATCGGCAGATAACGCTTGCCGCGAAACAGCCGGCGATCGACGCGGATGGTCGACAACGGCTGCTGTTCGCTCTGATAGCGCCGCTGCAGCGTTCGATGCTTCAAATCATCAATGACGCGCGCCCAAACCCCCTCGGCTTCCCCGATCACGACCGCATCGGCATAACGCGCCACTTCGTCCGGCATCAGCGTCGCGTGAAAGCCGCCCATGACGACCGGCACGCCGCGGCGGCGATATTCGCTGGCGATCTGATAAGCGCGCGCGGCGGTGTAGGTTTCGATCGGGATCGCCACCGCATCCGCCGGCGCGTCGAATTCGATTTTTTCCATCCGGTCGTCGTAGAACGAGACGTCGACGTCGCGCGGCGTGAGGCCGGCGAGGACGGCGATCGGCAGCGATTCCATCTGCCACGTGCGGACGTAGTTTTCGCCCGGACGGTGACCGATAGCGGGATGGACGAAGGTCAGTCGCATACGGGCTTCATGACCGACAAATGCCAGTCGCAGTTGTAGAAACGCTGGAGGTGGTGCGCGTAGAAGCGGTAGCCGAGATTCGCGGCGAGGCCGAGCGGCTCGAAGGCGCGCGCTTTCCAGAGTCGCGACGCGATGGAGCGGTAGCGGTAGACCTTCTTCCACGCGCGCTCGTGTCCCGCGGCGAGCTCGGGGACACTCATGTGCAGAGGCTGGAAGACAACATGTTGACCATCGTACAGCTCCCAGTTGCGGGTCAGGATGCGCCCCTGCTGCTCGAGCCGCGTGTGCAGCGGCGTGCCGGGGAACGGCGTGACGATGGCGAAGCGCGGGAGGTCGATGCCGGTCTCGATGGCAAAGTCGGCGGTGCGCTCGAAGACGTCGAGGTGATCGTGATCGAGGCCGAAGACGAAGCAGCCCTGGATGGCGATACCGAGATCGTGGAGGTCGGCGATCAGGGTGCGGTAATCGACGGAGCCGTTGAAGCGCTTGTTCGCGTCGGTGAGGCTGTCGGGCGTGATTGTTTCCAGGCCGAGCAGCAGGCCGCGGCAGCCGGAGCGGGCCATCAATTCCATCAGTTCGCGATCGTGCGCAATGAGCACGGTCGACAGACCGAACCAGCGGACTTTCAGCGGGATCAATGCCGTGAAGAGCTCGCGCGCGTAGGCCTTGTCGGCGACGAGATTGAGGTCGATGAAGAGGATGCGCTTCTGGCCGACGCGGCGGATGTCTTCAATGACCCATGACACCGGCTTCTGAAACTGCCGGCTGCCCCACGCGGTCGGCGCGATGCAGAACTCGCAATCGTGGCCGCAGGAGCGGGTCGCTTCGAAGACGGCCTGGGTGAGGAAATGCCGTTTGTCGAACAGCTCGCGCCGCGCGAACGGCATGTCGCGATCGAGCGAGAAATCGAGCGCCTGGCGATATTCGCGTTTGAGCGCGCCATCCCGATAGTCGCGCAACAACGCCGGCCACGTGTCCTCGGCATACCCGACCGCAATCGCATCGGCATGATCGGCCGCTTCGTGCGGGATCAGCGTGACGTGCGGTCCGCCGAGAACGACGGTTTTGCCCTGCGCACGAAAATGCGCGGAAAGCTCGTACGCGCGGCGCGCGGTGCCTGTAATGACCGTCATTCCGATCAGATCGGCATCGAGCTCCTCGGGCACGTCCTGAATGCCTTCGTCATAGAGCGCGAGCTCCGCGTTCAGGTCCGGCGGGACGAGCGCGGCCAGCGTGGTCAATGTCAGCGGCTGATAGCGCAGCGACTTGCGGAAAATGCCACCGCGATGGCGATATAGCGGGCCTTTCGGCGAAATCAGTGCGATTTTCATGAGGTCACCAGGGCCACCGGCTTGATGTCGCCGAGGCGTGCGCCGCGGGCGAGCTGGGCATCGACGTAACGGTCGTAGAGATGGTCGAGCGTATTGAGCCGCAAGGGGCGTAATTGCCCCAATTTTCGGGCGTAGGCGTATTGCGGATTCTCGCAGAGACGTTGTTCAATCTGATCGACGTCGATGTGAGTTTCCGTGTGCAGCACGTAGCCGTCCCCGTCCGGCGCGAGATACCGGAAACCGGCAACCGGCTCCAGGCAACTGCTCACAAACGGCTCGGCGAGTTTTTCGCCGACGAGATCGGAGACGAGATTGCCGCGGCCGATGAATTCGAATCGTTCATCGACATAATCGCCGGTGCGATAGCGATAAAGCCCGCTCGCGGTCGTGGCGATGACTTCCCCATGATCGAACTCGAAATGTCCATGAGGATTGAGCCCGACACCCGGCACCGTGACGATGCATTCGGTCGACATCAAGCCCTTCGGCTCAATGCGCGCGCGGGGAAAGCGCCGGGCCAGCTCCTCCGCGTACGGCTTCGACGCGCCACTGGCCCAGCAGCTGATGATTTTCAGATTCGGCCAATCGAAATCGAATTCGTCCAGCAGCCGCAATAAGAACGTCGGGCTCCAGACGGAGATCAATTCGAGATCGCGCGCGGCGGCGAGATGGCGCACCGTCTCTGCGCGCCACTGTTCAACGTCCTCGATGAATGCGACTTCGGGCGGCACCGTCGATTTGAACGCGCCGACATATGCGCTCTCGGGCAATCCCACCGGAATGCCATTGATGAATTCCGGCGCGCGGGTGGCGGGACTGAGCGCGAGATAGACCGAGCCCGTAATGCCCGACATCACGCGCGTGATCCACGGCTCGACCGCGCGGCGGATGTCGTGCAGTCCTTCCATTGAATACGGGATCAGTTTCGAAGCGCCGGTGCTGCCGCTCGTCCGTTCATACGCGACAGGACGCCCGGCGAACAACACGTCCGGCTCGCCGTCGCGAATCCGCTCGAGCCACGGCCGCAGATCGTCGTACGTCACGACCGGCAATTCATCGAGGCGGCGCGGCGAGCCGTAATGGCGCAGATACGCCGTGTGCGCATTGCGCTGCAGTAAATCGTCAATCCAGGTCATAGCCGCTCTTCTCGAACAACTTCAATGTGAGCGGTTTCATGTTGTGCCGTTCGACCTCGCAGAGGCAGACGAGCTCGTGTCCGCGGCGGAAGCCGGGATTGCGCTGCAGAAAGAAATTGATGTCGTCCTTCGCCAGCTCCGCCGGCGCGGGCAACGCGATGTCGGACTTCAGGTGTCCGCGCGATTCCTTGAACTCGACGACGCCCGTCTCCGCGTTGTAATCGCCGGGGAACATCTCCGACGCCAGCGCATCGGCGAGCGGCTTGAGGTCGCTGCGGTCGACGCTCCAGTGCGGATAAAACGATTTGCCGAAGAGCGGAAGGTAGCGGAACGTGCGGTGCCCTTTGACCAGCAGCAGCCAGTAGAACGGGATCTCCGGCCGCTCGCGCTTGAGCGCCCCCATGCGGCTGATCCAGTCGAAGGCGAGCGCCTGCTGGCCCCAGTGCGCGCGGTCGACGACCGTGTCGCCCGAATAGATCACGCGGATCGGCCGGCCGCGCCACTGCCGCTCGAAGAAGTGCATCGTGGTGAAGCCGATGAGCTGCTCCCCCGCGCGGACCAGCAGCACTTCCTGTTTTTTCGCCAGGTCGCTCAGGAAGATCCGCTCGTTCGTGCCGTCGTAGTTCGCGAGGTAGAGCCGCGCCATGTCCGACCGGAGCGCATCGCTCAGCGCAGAGACCGCGGCGAATGAGGTCGCGTACATGGAGGAGAAGAGTGTACGACGATCAACGTTGCGCGGCCCGCGCGGCGCGCAGACTGCGCAGCATCGACCACGCGCCGGCGAGGTTCGGCCGCAGCGCCGTGGCCTGCTCCAGCTCGGCGATCGCCTCGTCGTCTTTGCCCCCGCGATGCAGCGACATCGCGAGCTGCACGTGCAGCCCCGTGCGCTCCGGCGCGAGCGCGAGGGCGCGTCGGAAGAACGCGATCGCTTCATCATCGCGATGCTGGCCAGCCGCAGCAATGCCGAGCCACGCGATCGCCAGCGGATGCTCGGGCGAGCGCGCGAGGATCGTGCGGCATGTCGCTTCGAGCTTCGGCCACTGCTGCTGATTCGCCTCGCCGTTCGCCAGGTCGAGCAGCGGCTCGAGGCTCGCCGGCCTCGCGGCGGCGAGCGCCTGCTCGAACGCCGCGAAGAGCCGCGGATCGCGATCGCGCCCCGCGCGCATGAGCGGCAGCAATCGATACAGCTCTCCTTCCGGACCCGGCACCGCATCGAGCAGCTCGACGCTCTCGACCTCCGGATCTTTCTCCGCGAGCGGCGCGAGGAGCTTCGCCGAATCGACCGGCAATCCGATGCGATGGTCGGTCATCACGACGTGCACGACATCCTCGGTGCGCCGCTTCTGCATGTGACACGACACGCATTCATCGGTCTGATGATGTGCCTTCGCATGACATCCGACGCAGACGCGCTGGTAGTGCGCGGCGCGCTCCTCGGGCGGCGGACGGCGATGCGGATCGTGGCAGGTCAGGCAATCGAGCGCGCCGTTGCTCTCGCGGAAGCAGCGGCTCTGCTGCATCCGGTAGCCGTGCATGCTGATCTCGAAGCGGTCCTTCGGCGTGATGTCGGTGATCCGTTCGTAATCCGCCAACACCTCGCCCGGCTTGAATGAATAGACATCGCGGCCGAACTTTCGCGCTCCCTGCACCGCGACGGCCGGCAGCATGTGACATTGAAAACAGACGTCGTTGCGCTGCCGCGGCGGGAGTCGGACCGGATTGACGATCGCCGCTTTCGGATCGCGCGCGTGCGCCGCTCCCGGACCGTGGCAGCGCTGGCATCCCGTCCCCTCGGGCAACTCCTTCGGAAACGCCTGCGAGCGCCAGAAGCCGTCGCTGCTCGGCGCGACGCTCGGATACGCGTTGTGGCAGAACATGCACTCGTGCCGCACGCGGCGCAGCACGCCGTCGTGATCGGGGCGGTCGTAGCCGGGCGCCATCCCCCATGAGCGCGTCTGGCTGTACCAGGCGATCGGCAACTGATAGAGCTCGCCGTCGGGCATCTGGTAGACGTAGACGCGCGAGTGCTGGCCCGACCCGAGGATCCAGTCGACCGGCTGCTCGAGGAGGTTGATGATGCGGCCGCTCGCGTCGCGCTGGTAGCGGCGGAAGAGCAGCCGGTCATCGCGCCACGTCATCTGAAACGTCTGCTTCGACGGCGCGTGGACGAATTCCGTGTCCAGCTCCTCGATCACCTTGTCGCGCCGCGGCCGGAAGAACGCGCGGGCCATCCCGGTGTGCTGATACGAGCGGGCGATCTCGGTATGGCACGTCGCGCACGCGGCGTCATCGACGTAGCCGGCGGGGGCTGCGATCATCGCGACCGCGAGGGAGAGCGCCGCGAGCATCCGGTCACCGGATCGTTTCGTGAACGCAGAGGATGTTCCCCTCCGTGTCCCTGAACCACGCCGCCTTCTCCGACCCGAGGATGCAGACCTTGTCGACGGTTTTGAGGCCGGGGAGGTCGTAGTCGTCGAACTGCACGCCGCGGCCGGTGAGGTCGCGGACGGCGGCGGCGATGTCGCCGACCTCGAAGCTGAGCGCGGTGTGCTCGGCCTTCGTCGGCTCGGGCTTCTTCAGCAGCGCGAGCGTGCCGCTGGAGATGGTGAAGAGGTGCTTGCCGTCGCCGCTGACGCCGGCGTAGGAGAGGCCGAGGACGCGATCGTAGAAGTCGCGGGCGCGGTCGGCATCGACGACGGGAAGGATCGTGGTCACGGGCGCGGTGGCGAGCATGGGAAGGACCTCCGTGGATCGAGGATACAATGACTTTCTTCCACCATGTTCGCGGTGAAGCAACAGCTCGTGCGCAAGAATGCGGCGACGCCGTCATCTCCTGCCGTCGATGAGCGTGTCGCCACTGCAACGGGATTGAGTGCGGACTTCAGCATGATTCCGGCGCATTCGAAGCAGTGCGTCGACGGACATTGGAATGTCGAGTACGACGGCTGCAGTCTCCCGAAAGCGCTCGGCGGCCTTTACGGCGTCGACTCCGACAATCCTGCCGGCGGCAAGGACACGCAGTTCGCGCTCCGGACGCCATGCGCCAGCGGCGGCAAAGCGTGCGACTGCCACGACGAGTGCTATCAGACCTATCCGGCAAACAAGGACGAGTGTGATTCCGCCATGCTCCGGCAGATGATCGCCACATGCCAGGCGTCCGCGGGATCAAACGACGTGAAGAGCGAATGCTACCGGTGGGCGTACCGGTACTACAGTCTGGGACTGCGGACCCCGATTTCCGGGCAGATCTTCAAGCAACGCCAGGCTCAGGTGAAAGCCTGCCAGGAACAAAGCGCGAAGTGAAATTCGCCCTTGCCTTCCTTCCGTAACCGACCTAATCATTAAATACAACTCTCCATATGAAAGGAGGAATGCGCTCATGCCGCATTCACGGAGACGGTTTCTCAAAACGGCGGCCGTTGCCGCTGCCGGGGCGTCGCTCTTCGACGTCCGGGAGTTGCTTGCAGCCGGACCGTACACGCGCCTCGACGTCGGGCCGTTGACCTCGAGCAGTCCCACGCTCGTGGCCTACGCCAAGGCCATCAAGCAGATGCAGGCCCTGCCCGCCTCGAATCCGCTGAGCTGGACCTACCAGGCGGCGATTCACGGCACGTTCACCACACCGACCCTGCCGGCGTGGAACACCTGCCAGCACGGCACGCAGTGGTTCTGGGCCTGGCACCGGATGTACCTCTACTGGTTCGAGCGCATCATCAAGAAATTCTCCGGCGACCCCACCTTCGCCATCCCGTACTGGAACTACGAGCTGAGCACCGAGCGCCACCTCCCCGCGCCGTTCCGCGTCGTCGGCAGCCCGCTCTACACGCCGAACCGCGGACCGGGCTGGAACGCCGGCACCGCATCCCTCTCCTCGTCGGCTGTCGCGACCAGCGGCTTCATGCCGGTGGTCCCGTACTTCACCGCGCAGAGCAACTGCGAATCGACGCCGCATGGCGCCGTGCACGTCTCGATCGGCGGCTGGATGGGATCGGTCCCGACCGCGGCGCAGGACCCGATCTTCTACCTCCATCACGCCAACATCGACCGCTTCTGGAACCTCTGGCTCAAGCAGGGCGGCGGCCGCAGCTCACCGGTCAACGACTCGACCTGGAACTCGAAGAAGTTCCTCTTCTTCAACGAGAACGGCGCGCAGGTCTGGATGACGCCGTGCGACATCCTCCGCTGCGCGCAACAGCTCAATTACAACTACCAGGGCGAAGGGACGCAGGTGAATCAGTACTGCCTCAAGCCTTTCCCCTGGTGGATCTTCGAACTGCAGGTGCTGGCCGAACTGCAGCCGATCAAGCTGCCGCCGGGACCCGATCCCGGTCCGATCGAGATCAACGTCAGGGAGCTGCGCCAGAGGCTGCTCACCGCGGCGAAGGAGCCGGGCACCGACGTCACCCTCGAGCTCGACGACGTCGAAGCCGACAAGCAGCCCGACGTCTACTGGGAGGTCTACCTCGGACTGCCGAAAGGCACCGCCCCGAGCTCCGACAGCGCGTATTACATCGGCAACATCGCGCTGTTCGGCCACGGCATCCGCGACGCCCATCAGCACGAGGGCGCCGAGCCGGCGAAGTTCTCGTTCAAGATCGATCGCGCGATACAGAGCGCGCTCACGAGGGATGAGAGCGGCAAGACCAACCTCACGTTCGTCGCGCGCGGCGCGGTGATCAAGGGGGCGAAGGACGCCGTCCGCAGCAATGCCACGGTCAGCGTCGGGAAGGTCCGCATCGCCTCGCGGCGTTTGAAGAAGACGTGAGACCACGACTCCTCGCGGCGAGCGTTGCACTGGCGGCGCTCGCCGCATCCGCCTCGATGAAGACCGCCGTCCGCATCGCCCCGATCACCATCCCGGCAGGCACGGCGCAGAAGACGATCTCGCTCGACATCCATGCCGTCCGCGCGGAGCTGCTCAACGCGGCGAAGAGCCGTCAGCACGATGTGACGCTGGAGCTCGACGTCGAGGCCGAGGGCTCGCCGCAGGTGTTCTACGAGGTGCACGTCGGGAAGACGAACGTCGGGAACATCGCGCTGTACGGAGCGGGGATTCGCAGCGAAGCGCAGGGTGAATTTCATCCGGCGCACGTGCAGCTCTTCATCAGCGATGCGTTGCTGCGCAACCGCACGTCGCGCACGTTGAAGATCACGTTCGTGGCCAATGGGAAACCGGCCGAGGCGCTGATGATTCGCGCTGCCGCGATCGTGATCGGACCGCGGCAGCGCGAGTAATCACTTACTGCTTGTTGTGGCGGGCCTTGCGCTCGGCGCGGAGCTGCTGAAGCTGCGCCTGCTGGTCGGGCGTGAGGACCGAGGTGATCTGCGACATTTCGGTCTGGCGGATCGTCTTCATCTGCGCGCGCTGCGACTCCAGCGTCGGCTTGAGGGCGTCCATCTTCGCGGTGTCGTTCGCCTTCTTCGCGGTCCAGAACTCCTTGCGCGTGGCGCGGGCCTGCTCGAAGAACGCGGCATTCGCTTCGCGCGTGCTCTTCTTGATGTCCTTGATCTGCGCCTTCTGCGCGTCCGTGAGGTTCAGCTTCGCGGCGAGCTTCTCGCCGAACATGCCGTGGCGGTGGTGATGACCGCCGAAACCATGCTCGCCCTTCACGCCGTCGGCAAAGGCCATCGTGCCGGCGAGGGTGAGCACTGCTGCAACTGCGGTGATTGTCTTCTTCATTGTTTTTTCTCCGTTGGTCATTGACTGCACGCAGGAAAAGACAAATCGGCGGCGGATTCTCTTCTCGTCCGGACACGAAGTGCACGTGGCTGTCACGAGTTGCACGCAATGGCCCGGCAGGGGCGATAACCTTGCACTCATGCGCCGCCTCTCGGCTCGCGACATCGTCGCGATCTTCGCCTTCTGGACGTTTCTCGCGTTCCTCTCCGCGGTCAGCCGCTGGCTCGATCCGCGCGGGTTCGGCTTCCGCGGGATGTCGCCGACGGCGCCGATCGTCCTCTCCTTCATCGAATCGTGGATCTGGGCCGCGCTCACTCCGTTGATCTTCTGGCTGGGCGGCCAGGTCGGGCTGGAGCGTAACGGCCGCGCGGCGCGGATGCTGATCCTGATCGCGGCCGGGGTCGGCATCGCGATCATCGTCTACACCTTTCTCTCGTTCGCCCGCGACCAGGTCTTCGACATCGATCGCCACCGCCCTTTCCACCTGCAGCGCGAGATCGCGGCGTTCCGCTGGGTGCCGCAGCTCCTCTATTACTTTGCCATCCTCGCCGCCGGCTTCGCGCGGGAGTACTTTCTGCGCGGCCGCGAGCAGCAGGCGCACGCCGCCGTGCTGCAGGCTCAGCTCGCCGAGGCACGGCTCGATGCGTTGAGGATGCAGATCCATCCGCATTTTCTGTTCAACACGCTGCATGCGATCTCGGCCATGGTGGAGCGCAATCCGTCGGGCGTCCGCAAGATGATCGCGCGGCTCAGCGAGCTGTTGCGTCACACGACGGACGCGCATGCGGTCGATGAAGTGCCGCTGCGCGACGAGCTCGCCCTGCTCGACAAATACATCGACATCATGCAGATCCGCTTTCAGGACCGCCTCACCATCGAGCGGACGATCGATCCGGAGTCGCTCGATGCGCTGGTGCCAAACCTCATCCTGCAGCCGCTGCTCGAGAACGCGCTGGAGCATGGCGTGAGCCGGGCCAAGGGCGAAGGGCGGATCGAGATCGTCGCGGAATCGCGCAACGGCGAGTTGTTGCTGCGCGTGCACGACAACGGTCCGGGCGTCGCGGAGAAAACGCGCGCCGGCGTCGGCCTGGCGAACACGCGCGCGCGGCTGAGCCAGCTGTATGGCGAGTCGGCGGAGCTGCGGCTGACCTCGATTCCCGGCGGCGGTACGACCGCGGAGATCGCCCTGCCGCTGCACCGGAGCGCGGCATGACGCTGCGCGTCTTCATCGCCGACGACGAGCCGCTCGCCCGCGAGCACATCATCGACCGCCTCGGGCACGAGCAGGACGTCGAGATCGCCGGCACCGCGGACAACGGCGACGACGCGCTGACCGAGATCCGGCGCCTGAAGCCCGATCTCGTCTTCCTCGACGTGCAGATGCCCGGCCTCAGCGGGATGGAGGTCGCGGAACAGCTCGGCGAGGAGCTGCCGCGGACGATCTTCTGCACGGCCTTCGATCAGTACGCGATCAAGGCGTTCGAGGTCGCGGCGGTCGACTACCTGCTCAAGCCGTTCGACGACGAGCGCTTCCACGAGGCCTTCCGCCGCGCGCGCAAAGCGATCGAAGCCGAGCCGCGCAAGAGCCCGTACCTGCAGCGGATCCCGGTGGAGATGCGCGGCCAGATGCGCGTCGTGCCGGTGAGCCGCATCGACTACATCACGGCCAGCGGCCCGTACGCGGAGCTGCACGTGGAAGGCCGCACGTTCGCCGTGCGCGAACGGATGCAGCAGCTCGAGGAGCAGCTCGATCCGAAAGTCTTCATGCGCGTGCACCGCTCCGTGATCGTCCGCCTCGACCGCATCGACGTCATGCTCCGCAGCGCCGGCGGCGATTACGCGGTAAGGCTGAAGGATGGGACGGAGCTGAGTGTGAGCCGGTCGAAAAGGGAGGCGTTGGAAGAGCGATTGAGCGGTTCGTGACACCGGCGTGCATCTCGTGTATCGCCGGAAAGAACGCGCTCCCCGATTTCGTCTCCATGTGCGAAGTTCAAGGAGACGACAATGAGAAAAGAAAATCTGAAATCGGTGGCAGCAGGGGCGCTCGCGTTCATCATTGCGGTGCCGGTGTTCGCGCAATCGCGCGGCGATTACCGACGTAACGACAACAACAACGACTACAACGATCACAACAACTCTTCCAGCCGTTCGTATCGCGAGAACGAGCGGATCACCATGCAGGGGAAGGTCAGCTCGTTCACGAAAGAGCGCGACGGCTATCGCGTCCAGCTCGATCGCGGCCGCGAATCGTACTGGGTCCCGCAGTCGTACTTCCGGAGCCGCGCGCCGCGCGTCGGCATCTCCGTGGTCTTCGGCGGCGTCTGGCGCGGCGGCTCGGTGATCGTCGATGACGTGAACTGGCCGGACGACGGCTATCGCGGCCGCGGTGCCTACGATCAGCAGTTCATCCGCGGCACCGTGGAGCGGGTCGATCGTCGCGACGGCATCGTCTGGCTGCGCGAGTCGCGCACCGGCCGCACGATCAGCGTCGATCTCCGCGGCAACCAGGAGCGCCTGCTCCGCCGCGGCGAATACGTCGAGCTGACCGGCTCGTGGCAGCGCAACGGCATCTTCAACGCGTATCGCATCGACAGCATCCGGTAATGCGCCCGAAGGGGGGCGGGTTGGAGAACCCGTCCCCACATTTTTTTGATCTAGGGCAGGCGGATCGATTGCGCGTGATTGAAGACGTCGTTCGGGTCCCACCGTAGCTTCACCTGCTGCAGCGGCTTGTAATTGCCGAGGTAGTAGAGATGGGCCCAATCCTTCAGATCGCAGTCGGGATAATTCACGTAGCAGCCGTCCATTGTGGCGTCGGGCTGCGGGCCGTCGGGGCCGTACATCTCGTCATAGAAGCCGCGGATCCAGTCGAGGTTCTGCTGCGTCTCTTTCTCCGGCCACCAGTACGTCTGGTATTGCAGCTTCATGATCGATGAGCGTTGCGCCACGGCGGTGGCATCGGGCGCCACCGCATTGATCGCGCAGCCGTACGAATCGACCTGCAGCAGCGCCTGCGCATTATTGAAATTCTTCGTGTAGAGCCATTTCCACATCGTCTTGAGCTGCGACTCGGGGAACGGCTGCTTCATGTACGCCGACTTGTATTTGCCGCGCTGGTTCGCGCCGGAGCCGTCGAGCGTCTGCGTCGCGTAGAGCCACGGCAGCCGCGTGACGTCGGTCGTCGACAGCGGCAGGAAATTGCGTCCGACCGGATGCACCTGCGCGACGATCGCTCCCGCTTTCGCATCGCCATTGATGGAGTGGATGAAGTCGCGCAGCAGCTCCGGACGGTCGCCCACGTATTGCACCGTCAGCGTCAGCTGCTTCGCCGCCTGGACGGTGAGATGCAGCAGCGCGAAGAGCCCGTCGTACGGACTGCCCGGCGCAGAGTTGTCTCGCAGGAACGAGCCGTAGCGGCCGACGAGCGTCGCGAACTGCGGCTCCGTCATGTCGCTCCAGTTCCAGGCGAGGTTCGCGATGTGCGCCTCCGCAGGCGCGTGCGGCAGCTCGCGGCAGAGGAAGCGCGTCACGATCCCGAAGTTGCCTCCGCCGCCGCCCTGGTTCGCCCACAGCAGCGCGCGCTCGTCGCTGTCCGGCGAGTCGGCCGTCACGATGACGGCCGATGCTTTCCCCGCCTTGTCGACGACCACGATCTCGACGCCCCAGATCCAGTCGACCGTGAGCCCGAACTTACGCGACAGCAGCCCGTATCCGCCGCCGGTGAGATGGCCGCCCGCCCCGACCGAGTAGCACGACCCGGCCGGGATGGTCAGCCCGAATTCCTTGTACAGATTCCAGTAGATGTTCCAGTTCGTGCAGCCGGCCTCGATCGAATACGCGTGCAGCCCGCGGTCGTAATGGACGCGGTTCAGTCCGGCCATGTCGATGATCACGCCGCCGTGATTGCCGACGGCGAAGTTCTCGTAGCAATGCCCGCCGCTCTGCACCGTGATCCGCTTGTGCGAGTCGACCGCTTCCTGCACCGCGGCGACGACGTCGGCCGTCGTCGAACAGACCTGCACGTACGCCGGCGTGCCGGCCCAGCGGAGGTTGAAGCCGCGGACGAGAGTCGCGTAACGGGGATCGTCGGGACCGACGCGGCTCGTGCTCAAAACGGCTCCTCGTTCCAATCGAGCTTGTAGGACGGCACGGCCAGCATCGACGGACCGGCGACGTTCAGGAGGATCGGCAGCAGCGGGATGAACTGGTCCGACGTGCGGATGAAGATCGGCACCGGCAGCCCTTCGCGCGCCTGGAAGCGATAGATCGCCAGGTGCACCTGCGCGTTGCCGATCGGCTCGCCGTTCTTCTCCACCGGCACGCCGAAGAACGCGGGGTACAGCGGGCCTTCGATCTCCGGATGTCCGATCACATCGTCGAATTGATCCTGCAGCTGCACCTCGCGATCGACGATGTCGCCGCGCAGGACCTGGTAGCAGAGATAGTGCGTGAGCGGCGGCGTCGGGTCGGCCGGCTTGCCGTCGGGAAACGATTTTCCGGCCGGCAGCAGGAGCAATTGCGGATCGCCGATGTGCCACTCGGAACCGGGCGTGAACTGATTGGAGAACACCACGCGGCGGCGCGGCTCGGGGACTGTCGGAATGGGCGGCTGCAGCGTGTAGCCGGTCAGATGGCGCTCCGGAAATTGCGCCGCCACGCCGTCCTTGGCCACCGGGTTGCCGATGAAATCGAGCGCGATCGTCGTCTGCGGACGCGGACCGGTGTTGTCGAACTGCCCTCGCGTCGACACGGTGCGCTCGAATCCCAGGCGGTTGAGGATCCAGAGCTTGTAGTGGTCGACGTCTTTCTCTGCTTCATGCGCCATGCGTAACTCCTTTCCTCAGGAGTGACGGCACTCCCCCTTTCCCTACCCACGCGTCACGCATGTGTAACCCACGCGGAGCTATGCCGCCGCCGCCGCGTCGCCGCAACGCAAAACTGCCATCTTGACTGAATTCATTCACGAAATCGCAATTCGTGCGTCGTTCTCCCGGGTCAGTCGCGACAGAGAGGCGACGGCTGCGGGAGTGGGTCATGGGCGATCGCGCGAAGCACGGCGCGGCGGCGCGTGCGGAGGCGCCTCAGTCTGTACAGAGCGAGTCCGAGGTGCTGGCGCGGCTCGATGAAGTGTGGCGGCAGCATGCCGATAAAATTCTCGAACGCTGCGTCGACTGGAGCGGCGGACGGCCGGAAGAGGGACGGGAGGCGTTCAGCCGCGCCTGGAGCCGGGCGGCGGCGAGCATGATCGCCAACAAGCCCCGCCTGCAGGACCCGCTGGGCTGGCTGCTCACCATCGCCTACCGCACCTGCATGGATCTTCATCGCGAGCGCAGCCGGCGCGGCGAGGAGGAGCTCGATGCCGCGCGGCTGACCGGCGGCAGCGCCTCGCCGCACGTCCTCGCATCGAACGATCCGGAGCGGCTCGCGCTCGACAAGGAACTGCGCTCCATCATCCTCGGCGCCGTCGACCAGCTGCCGCCGCGCCTGCGCGATCCCTTCCGCGCGTACATGCGGTCCGGCGACTACCGCACCGTCATGCAGCGCTTCGACATCACCTACGACAATGCGCGCAAACGGATCGAGCAGGCCCGCGCCATCGTCCGCAAACAGCTCGGCGAGTACCGCCGCGGCGGCGTGTCGAGGAGACGCCGATGACGGCGTACCGCGGGACGCTGCAGAACAACACCGACAGCGTCTGGACGCTGGTCATCTACATCACGCTGCCGGCCGCGGCATCGATGCTCAGCGTGGCGTGGCAAGTGTCGCAGCCGGTGGCGAACAACGGTACCGCCGACGTTTCGTGGAACGACACCGCGGCGGTCTGTCTCGGCACCAGCAGCGGCGTCCCCGGCGCGCAATCGTTCCGCCAGACGCTCTGGCAGCAGGCGGCCGTCAATCAGGCCTGGGTGGTGGGCTCGACCGGAGGGGCGTTGACGCTGACTCTCAGCGGAACATCGCGGACGCCGGGACAGATCGAGGTCACCAACAGCACCTCGCCGGCGCAGGTGACGAACATCGCGCTCGGCTATACCGCGGCCGCCGCCGTCTACTCCCAGAACGTCTCCTCCGGCGTCGGCGTCGGGTTCGTGCCGGTGCCGCAGTACTGGGCGCTCATCACGCAGGGGCCGGTCAAGCAGGGAGACGTCGTGGCGTTCGCGACGACGCCGATGAAGGTCTCGGCAGCGCGCCCGGGCGAGCTCGGAGCGGGCCAGTTCATTCCGCCGATCCTGCTGCAGTTCCCGGCGTCGCAGACCGCCGTGACGATCACCCTCTCGAACGACGGCAACGCGGTCCAGGCGAAGGTGGTGTATTCGGCCCTTTCATGAATCCGCATTCACGAACCAGGTAGTTGTGCGTCCTCTTGATGCGCATTTCCGGAAATCCTGAAACCCAGCGAACGCGGCGCACGTGACGCGTATCGCACATTCGCAATCGGCGGCAACGAAAGGCACAGAGGAAAAACGATGGCTACCTATTACGTGGACTTCTACAACAACACCGACCGCACCTGGACCATGGCCGTTTATCAGACGCTGCCCAATTCGGTTGGACTGGACAGCGTGTCGTGGTTGCAGTCGACGGCGCCGAAAGGCGGCTCCACCGGCGTGCAATTCGACGTCACATACAACGTCGCGCTGGCCAATTACCGGCAGGACAACGGCATCGGCGTCTACAAGTCGTCTCAGACTCTTCACGCGGAGCTCGGGACGGCGTGGCAGATCGTGTATGCCGACGGCGTACAGCAGCTCGAGCCGGCCGGCAAGGCACCGTTGCCGCAGCAGATCCTCATCACCAACTCGTCCGGCAAGGAGGCGAACCCCGGCATCGGCATGTCGGGCAGCCCGTCGGTCTACAAGCGGAAGGTCAACAGCGGCGCCGGCGCCCAGTTCCAGGTGACGCCGACCTACTACGTCGGCCTCTTCAACAACGTCGTCCTCGGCGAGGTCATCTCCAGCAACGTGATCGTCGGACCGAAGGTCCTCAAATACCCCTCGGGCGACACGCAGGCCACGGTGACGGCCAATCTCGACGGCGAGAACATCATCCTGCGCATCGACTACGGCGCCACCGTTTCGGCCTCGCTCAGCGACGTCGAGAGCCGGATCTCCTTCGCCGACTTCAAGACCTCGCAGCTCGCCAGCCGGCGCTGATCCCCCTTCTCATCCACAGACGCGGCCGCGGCGCATCTCCGCCGCGGCCGCACCGAAGGAGATTCTCGATGGCCAGCCCATACGTGAAATCGAAGACGGTCCAGAACAGCATCAGCATCGTGTTCGACCCGCGCGATTCGAAAGTCGCCTCCGACTGCGCGAAGATCGTCAATGTCCAGTTCGTCCGCATCGCGGCGGACGGCAAATACCTGAAGCCAGGCACATACAACTCTCTGTACACCTACCGCGACGTCGCCACCACCGATGCCTTCTGGGTGGTCGATTTCCTGGATGGAGAAACGACGCCCGACTATCAGCAGAACAATGGCCAGGAGGGTTACATCAACATCGGCGGGGCGAAAGACGCCACGATGTATGACGCGCCGCGGGCCGGCGGCGGCGACAAAGGTTTTTACGATCCGGACAGCAATCCCGACGGATGGAGTCACATCGTGTACGAGTTCGCCGCCTATGCCTGGTGCATGGCCTCGGACGGCAGCGACGGCCAGTGCGGCACCTGGTACGAAGCAATCTTCTGGACGTACTCGAAGGACTGGGAGGATCAGAAAAACGGCCGCCCCGGCCTGGCGAAAATCGTCGATGACAACGTCGCGCCGCCGATCCAGGGCGAGTTTCTCGCCGCATTCAATAAGTTCAACAAGGCCTTCGGCTTCGAACCGTGCAAAAAGATCGACAATGCAGGAGTGATCTCATGACCACACAAAAGGACGTGACCGGCGTACTCGTCGACTACGTCGGTGAGCAGACCAAACCGACGCCGCCGCTGGCGTTCGTTCTCTCCCCCGAGCATCTCAGCGATCTGAACGCCGGCCGCACGCCGATGGCGATCGAGATGCTGCCGCCGCGCGTGCAGGTCTGTACGCGCGAGGAGCTCGCGGGCCTCGCCGCCGCCGCCGAAAATGCAAGGACCGGCGGGGCGCCCGGGAAACGCGCCGTGCCGGTGTTCCTCGTCACCGTGGCCTACGGCGAGCGGCGGCACATCGAGCAGGTGCACGTCGATTCCCTCGGCGCGCCGCCTATGCTCGCCGCGATGCACGCCGCGTTGCGCAACGCCGAGGCGCGGCAGGCGCTGCAGATGTTTCGCGAATTCGTGTAAGGGCGGAGCGTCATGGACGAATGGAAAGTGGTGTTCGCGAACGCCTCGCTCGTTCCGTGGGTCGGTGCGATCTGGGCCGAGCTTCCCGACGCCGGCCTCACGCCGGTGTCGTGGCAGCAGGCGCGCGTGCTCCCCGGCGGCACGGCCGAATTCAGGTGGGACGATCAATATCTCGTCGTCCTCGGGACGTTCGCGGACACGCCGCCGTCCGGCGTCTACACGCCGCAGGCTCTCGCTACGCGCAAGGCAAAGCCGTCGTCGACCTGGGTCGCCGCCACGCTCAACGGCGTCGACTGCCTCGCCGAGGATGAGCATGGCGGGACGGAAGGGCCGATCAGGATCAGCAACCAGTCGCGCGGTCCGGTGAACGCAGGCCTCGCGCTGACGCTGCCGGCGCTGACGTATGCGGCGGACCTGCCGGTCGGCGGCGAGATCACCTTTAAGCTCGAGCCGCGATTTCAATTCGGGCTCTTCGCCGATGTCGTCGAAGGGCAGGTCATCAAGGGCACGCCCGTCGTCGTCGGTCCGCGGCCGCTGCAGTTCCCGCCCGGCGTCCGGCAGTTGCTCGTGACGGCCATCCAGCAGGGCCAGACAGTCACGCTCACGGTCGTGCCGGCATGACCACGTACTCGCTGCACTTTCGCAACGACGCGAGCAGTCCGTGGACGGCGTGCGTCTTCCAGCCGTCGCTCGCTCCGCGCCAGGAGGCGGTCGCGTGGTTGACCGCGACGGCCGTCCCCGGCGCCGAGGCGCAGCTGAAGTGGACGACCGCGCTCTCCGTCGTCCTCGGCACTCGCGTGGCGAACGGCGCGCACGCGATGTACGTCGCCGTCGAACAGGTCGAAGCGGATGCGGGAACGCGATGGAGCATCGTCGACCGCAAAGGAGAACAGCGTCTGCGCCTCGATGACGACGGCGCGCGGCCCGATCAGATCATCATCCGCAACGAGTCGGGACGCGCGGCGTCGCCCGGCGTGGCGTTGTCCGGCACGCCGCTGTCGTTCGTGCGCGATCTCGCCGGCGGCGCCGCCGCGCAGTTCCTCGTCCGCGCACCGTTCTTCGTCGCGCTCTTTCGCGACATGCGCTCCGGCGAGGTGCTGCCACGTCCGCCCGCATGCACCCTGCCGCTCAAAGTCGACGGCGGATTGACGGATGCCACGCTCCACGTCAGCGAAGAAGGCTCGAAGCTGGTGATCGACCTGCGTCCCGGCGGGATCGTCCGCCTGCCGATGCAGCAGGTTGGAGAGTGAGATGGAGAGCCGTCTCGACATCATGAGCCGTGGGTGTACTCTTGATGCCTGTTTCCGGAAGTCCGGAACGAACGTCGACGGCGCCGCAAGGCGGCTCGACCGGCGTGCAATTCAACGACACGTACAACGTCGCTCGGCCAGTACGTGCAGGGCAGCGGGGTCGGTGTCTACGTGGCGGAGCAGACGCTCGAGGCGAACCTCGGAACGGCATGGCAGGTCGTGGTTGCCAACGGCGTGCAGCAGCTCCGGCCCTCCGGCTCGGCGCCGCTGCCGCAACAGATCCTCATCCAGAACGCCTCCGCCCCGCGGCCAACGCCGGCATCGGCATGTCCGGCAACCCATCGGTCTATAAGTGGAACCTCACCAGCGGCGCCGCCGCGCAGTTCCAGGTGACGCCGACCTACTACGTCGGCCTCTTCAACGAGCTCCGCCTCGGCCAGGTGATCACCAGCAACGTGATCGTCGGACCGGAGGTCCTCAGGTACCCGGCGGGCGTATTGCAGGCCACGGTGACGGCCGATCTCGACGGCGATAGCCTCATCCTGAGCATCACCTACGGCAACCCCTAGATCCCTTTGCGCATGCGGAACAGCGGGAACGGCGTCCCATCCTCGAGCGTTCCCGCCACCTCTTCCACGTCGCGATAGCCCGACGCGAGGTACATGGCGTGCCCGCTGAGCATCGCCATCAGCTCGAGCTCGCGAAAGCCGGCGGCGCGCGCTTCGTCCTCGCATGCGCCGAGGATCATCCGGCCGATGCCGCGGCGCTCGAAGCGCGGGACGACGAACATCGCGCGGATCCGCGCCGCCTCGCGCGCCGGATCGAGCAGCAGCGCATCGTTCGCATCCGACCCGTTGCCGGCATACAACCGCGCGCGCCTGCTCCACCCGCCACAGGCGATGATCTCGCCGTCCGCCTCGACCACGAAGTACGTCTCGTCCGTCACCAGCTCCCGATCGAGATGCGCCACGAACTTCAGCGAGCTCTCCACCTGCCGCGCGTCATACGTCCGGCTGCTGATCCCCGCGATCGACTCGCGCATCACGCGCTCGATCTCCGGGATGTCGTCAAGAGTGGCGTGGCGAAGGAGCATGACGCGCGAATCGTAAGTTGAAAAATTGGGGTCGGATCTGGAAATTCAACTTAACTCCGGCCCAACAGACATAATGGCCCCGTCGTCCCTCCGTTCGAGGAGAAGGAGAAGTGCAATGTCTCGTCGTCTCTCCGCTGTCGCCATCGCGATCGCTGCCTGCTCCGTGGTCGCGTATGCGCGCGGAAACCTGAAAGAGCTGACCGTCCCGCTGAAGTACGTGCCGCAGGAAGGCGTCCATGCGTCCAGTCCCGACCTGCAGCCGGGCGTTCTGACGACCGCGGTCGAGCTCCGCTTCGAAGACGCGCGGCGGCTCGACGATCCGCTGCTCATCGGTCAGGGCACCGGCGGCGATGACAAGCGCTTCCCGATCCACGCGGACCGCAGCGTCATCGATTACGTGCGCGAGTCACTGGCCGGCACCGCGAAGGATTGGGGCCTGCACACCGAAGCGCCGGCGGCGCGCCTGCTCGTCATCCAACTCACCCGTTTCGATCTCGATGAAAGCAACAAAGCCCTCGGCTCGGTGTACGGGACCGAGGTGAAGTTCGCGTACACGTTGAAGGATGCGAAAGGGAGCGTTCTCGCCGAAGGGGCGACGTCCGGCACCGCGCATCGATACGGTCACGCGCACAGCGTCGACAACTGCAACGAGGTGCTCAGCGACGCGTTGAAGGAAGCGTTCGCGAACGTCCTCGCCGACGTGAACCTGCAGAGCGCCTGGGTGAGCGGCAGACAGTCGGGCACCCACGCTGCGCCGGCCGAGACTCCCGAGGAGCGCCTGCACAAGCTCGACGACCTTTACAAGAAAAAGCTGATCACCAAAGAGGAGTACGACGCGAAGCGGGCGGAGATCCTGAAGGAACTCTGATCACTCCTCGTACTCATCCGACCCCTGCACCCAGATGAACGACTGCAGGTCGATCATGTCGCGCGGCGCGAGGTCGGCGTTGTCGCTCCGCACCTGCTCCGCGAAGCGCAGCAGGCTCTCGTACGTGTTCCAGTTCGGGCGCGACGCGTACTCGAATTCGAAGCCGTAATTGCGCGCCGCCTCGCGCGTCACGTTCGGCTTGAGGAAGATGTGCTCGTCCGGTTTCGCGATGAACGCGAAGATCGTGACGAGCGGCCACGTCAGGACGCGCGTCTGGCGCCGCGGCAGCGAAGCCACGACTTCGCACCAGCGCTCGAAACGCGACTGCGCGCCGCCGCGTCCATGCAGGAGCTCGTACAGTCCGCGCGCGAACGGCTCGGCGCCGGTCCGCACCGCATCGCGCAGCGCCATCTTCTCGAACGAGAACAGCAGGTTCGTCCGCGATTCGATCTGCACCGCGCGCCGCGCAATCTCCGCGAACTCGCCCGACATCAACAGCCGCCGGAACTCCCGCGGCGACAGTTGCGTCATCCACGACTCGTGCGCGGCCCACTTGTAGCCGCGCTCCCAGTCGACGTACTTCTCATCGTGAAACCCTTCAGGAAAGAAGCGCAGGAACTTGCGCCGGCAGCGCTCAGCCGCCGCGGTGCGCCGGATTGAGGCATGGGCTCGTGAACTCATGACGCCTTACAAATTGCATAGGTCCTACCAGTTCCGCGTTAAGTTAAATTTCCAGATCCGACCCCGATTTTTTAACTTAAGTCACCAGGTGGCGTAGTAGCCGGAGGGGGCGTGGACCTCGGGGTTCGGGCCGGTCACGTCCACCTGCACGGGGCGCCATTCGTTCGCTTTTTTCGCGGGGTCGGTGCGGACGAAGGCGAGGACCTGGGCGCGGAGGGCGGCTTCGATGCGGGAGAAGATGCCGGGCAGTTGTTCGAGGCGGTCGAGCGTCTGCGAGGTGCCGCCGGTCGCGCGCGCGATCTGCGTCAGCTCTGCTTGCGACGTCCCGATCACATGAATCGGCACGCTCACCCGCCGCGCCAGCTCCCCCACCTCGGACGCGCTGTACTCGCTCGTCACGTCGCGGCCGTCGGTGAAGAGGATCATCGCGCGGCGGCCCTTGACGCCTTCGAACTGCAGCAGCCCGAGGGCCATCGCATCGTAGATCGAGGTGAGTCCGTCGGGGCGCAGCAGCATGATCGTGTGGCTGATACGCGCCACGTCGCGGGTCGGCGGCTGCAGCAGGCGCGCGCGCGTGTCGAACGAGATGATGAACGCGCGGTCGCGCGGCCCGAGGATCGTGTCGAGGAAGCGGATCGCGGCCTCCTGCAGGTCGGGGAGCGTTTCTTCCATGCTGTCCGAGGTGTCGAGCAGCAGTCCGACCGTCAGCGGAGTCTCGGCGGCCGTCGCGATCGATTCGACGCGCCGCTTCTTCGTTCCTTCGCGCACCGAAATGTTCGAATACGTACCAAAGATCGTGATCGGCAGCTGCACGAGCTGCACGTTCGACTGATCGGAGTAGCCGGCGTTCAGCAGCACCGCATCCTCCGAGGTCGTCCCGTCGTCGAGCTCCGCGACGGCGCGCAGGATCCCGAGCTCGTCTTTCGGGATCGTGATCGCGCGCTCCCACGGGGCCGACGTCAGCACCGCCCGCTCCGCGTCGTTCCACGAGATCACGACGCGCTGCACGCGATGCGCAACCGGCACCCGCACGTCCATCGACACGCGCGTCTTCCCCTCCGCGTATCCCTCGCGCGGCTCGAGGAGCCGCAGCCAGAACGTCTCGCCGCCTTCATTGACGATCCGCTCGTCGTGCGCGACCCGCTTCCCCTTTCGATCGAAGGCAACCGCGCGGATCACGTGCCGTTCCGGCACCGCGCCGAAGTCGAGCGTGACCCAGAACGGCGGCCGCTTGCTCACACTCGCGCCGCCTCCATCGAGCGAAAACTCGACGCGCGCGATCGACGCAGAGGCGACGCGCGTCGTCACCATGTGTCGCCCGGTCACGACCTGATGGCCGAGCGGCAGGATGCGCAGCGGCGCCGTGTCGGCCGGCGGCGCGGGGAGCGACGTCGTGACGCCGTACAACGCGGAGTCGAGCATCACGCCGAAGTTGATCGTGTCCGGAACGATCGGCCATTCGAAGCGCAGGTCGCCGCTCGCATCGAACCAGGCGACGCTCGGGCGATCCGTCGTCATCTCCGTCCGGAAGATCACGCCCGGCAGGCGGCGCTGGATCATCGGATGCCGCAGCGTGTTGCACTCGAACAGGTCGCAGCGCGGACAGTTCGGCGGGCGATAAAAAATGACCGTCGGTTTCGTTTCGGCGGCGGCGCCGAAGCAGATGAGGAACAGCGCGATGATCGGATAACATCGGCGCATGTTGAAGAAGACGATTGTAGCGATCCTCGCCGCGCTCTCGATCACCAACCTCTGCTACGCCGACGACCTCGCCGACATCCGCGCGGAGATCGCGAAGCGTCACGCCGAAGCGGTCAAGCGGCTGCAGGACTGGATCGCGCTGCCGTCGATCGCCGCCGAGAATCGCAACTACCCCGCCGGCGCGGAGTACATGGCCAAGCTCGCGCTCGACGCCGGCTTCCAGCACGCGACGGTGCTCCAGACCGACGGCAAGCCGGGTGTCTACGCGACGCTCGACGCCGGCGCGCCGAAGACGGTCGGCCTCTACTTCATGTACGACGTGAAGCAGTTCGATCCGGCGGAGTGGACCTCGCCGCCGCTCGAAGCGCGGCTCGTCGACAAGAACGGCGTCGGCAAAGTGATCGTCGGCCGCGGCGCGGTCAATCAGAAGGGGCCGGAGTCAGCGTTCCTCGCGGCGCTGCACGCGATCCGCGGCGCCGGCAAGAAGATGCCGGTGAACCTCGTGCTGGTGGCGGAAGGGGAAGAAGAAATCGGCTCGCCGCACATCGGCCAGCTCGTGCACCGGCCGGAAGTCGAGGCCGCGCTGCGCAAGACGGTCGGCGTCTTCATGCCGTCCGCGACGCAGGACCTCGACGGCATCGTCACGGTCTCCCTCGGCGCGAAAGGCGTGGTCGAGCTCGAGCTGGTGTCGAGCGGCGAGAAGTGGGGACGCGGTCCGGCGAAGGACATCCATTCATCGTTGAAAGCGATGGTCGACAGCCCCGCGTGGCACCTCGTGAAAGCGCTCGATACGCTGGTCTCCGCGGACGGCAACACGATCACGATCGACGATTACCCGAAGCCGCGCCCGATGAGCGCGGAAGAGAAAGCGATGATCGACGCCGCGGCGAAGCGCCGCAGCGAAGCGCAGTCGATGAAGTCGCTCAGCGTGCAGCACTGGATCGACGACCTGCCGTGGGAAGCGGCGAATGAGCGGCTCGAATCGCAGCCGACCGTGAACATCGAAGGCCTCGTCGGCGGCTACACCGGCCCGGGCGGCAAGACGATCCTCGCGCATCGCGCGGTGGCCAAGATCGACATGCGCCTCGTGCCCGACATGAAGGAAGCGGATGCAATCGCCGCGCTGAAGGCGCACCTCGCGAAGCGCGGCTTCGGCGACATCGAGGTGAACGTGACGGGCGGCTACGATCCGACGCAGACCGCCGCCTCGGCGCCGCTCATCCAGTCGCAGATCTCGGTGCTCAAGCGCGCCGGCATCGACCCGGTGCTCTGGCCGCGCAACGCCGGCTCGTATCCCGGCTACGTCTTCACCGGCGAGCCGCTGAAGCTAGCGTCCGGCCACTTCGGCCTCGGCCAGGGCAGCGGCGCCCACGCGCCGGACGAGTACTACCTGATCGAGTCGGCGAACCCGAAGGTGCAGGGATATGACGGCGCGGTGATGTCGTTCGTGGAGTATTTATACGAACTGGGGCGGTGATCACCGCTCGTCGTTGAGCAGGTTCAGGAACGCGTCGTAAACGAAGATCCGGTTGCGCCGCCGGCCGGTCAGCTCGCGCACGATGTTCATCGACACGAGCAGCTCGACCGCGGACGCGGCGGCGGGGAACGAGAGCGCGGTGGCACGGCTGATCGCGGCGAGCGTCGAGATCGGCCGCGCTTTCAACGCGTCGTGCACGCGCAGCGCGGAGCCGGAACGCCGGCCCTGAAACGCGATCTTTCCCCGATCGGCGCGAAACAGTTCGGACATCGCATGCGCGCTGGCGACCGCCCCGGCCGACGTCTCGCGCACGCCGTCGAGAAAAAAGGAAAGCCACGCTTCCCAGTCGCCGTCGCGGCGGACGCCGTCGAGCAGCTCGTAGTATTTCGTCCGGTGCTTCTTCAGAAACAGGCTGAGGTAGAGCAGCGGCTCGCGCAGCACCCGCGCGGAACAGAGCAGCAGCGTGATGAGCAGCCGTCCGACGCGACCGTTGCCGTCGAGGAACGGATGGATCGTTTCGAATTGCACGTGAGCGATGCCGGCACGCGCGAGCAGCGGGAGGCCGTCGTCGTCCGCGTGCAGGAAGCGCTCGAGGTCCGCCATCGCGCTCTCAAGGAGGGTGTGCGGCGGCGGGACGAAGATCGCGTTGCCGGGCCGCGTGCCGCCGATCCAATTCTGCGATTTGCGGAACTCCCCCGGCTGCTTCCCGCTCCCACGCCCGCGCGAGAGGAGCACGCTGTGGATCTCGCGCAGCAGCCGATTCGAAAGCGGGAACCCTCCGCGCAACCGGCCGAGGCCGTGCTCGAGGGCGGCGACGTAATTCGAGACCTCGGTGACATCGTCGAGCGGCACGCCGGGCGCTTCGTCGAGCTCGAACAGCAGCAGGTCGCTGAGCGACGATTGCGTCCCCTCGATCTGCGACGAGAGCACCGCCTCTTTTCGCACATATGAATAAAGGAAGAGCGTGCGGTCGGGCAGGAGCGCGGAGACGCCGTCGAGCCTGCCGAGGGCGAGCGTCGCCTGTTCGAGGTACTTCTGCAGCGTGCCGTCGAGGACGAGGCGCGGCGCCGGGCGCAGCGGTGCCGGGATGAACGCGCGGACGCGCTCGCCTGCCACGGAGGTGATCTCGAACGTTCCTGGGCGCTTCCGTTTCATTGTTCAGCAAAGTTGAATAGCGTCTTGCGTTATTCAATTATAGTCGCTAACTTTAAATAGTGCATGCGATCCGTGCCGTTCGTAACACCCGCGTGCATCTCATCCCAAACGCGAAAACTCGTTCTCCTTCCTCGCGTTACCGGATGCATGCGAAAGAAATCATTCATCACCATTGCAGTCATCGCCGTCATTGCGCTGATCGGGCTGCTGGTGCGTCAGGTTGCGTTCGCGAAAGAAACGCCGACGTATCGCTTCGCCTCGATCACGCGCGGTGACATCAAATCGACGGTCTCGGCGACCGGCACGCTCAACGCCGTCACCACCGTCAGCGTCGGCACGCAGGTGTCGGGGCAGGTCTCCGAGTTGCTCGTCGACTACAACGACCACGTCAAGAAGGGCCAGCTGCTGGCGCGCATCGATCCGACGCTCGCGCTGCAGGCCGTGACCGACGCGCAGGCCAACCTCGAAAAAGCGCAGGCCCAGGCGCAGCAGGCGTCGCGCGACTTCTCGCGCAACCGCGAGCTGCTCGACTCCGGCCTCGTCGCGCGCAGCTCGTATGAGCAGACGCAGTCGGCTTCCGAAGTTGCGGGCGCCGGAGTGAAATCGGCTCGAGTGGCGCTCGAGCGGGCGAAGCAGAACCTCGCCTACACCAGCATCTACGCGCCGATCGACGGCGTCGTCGTCGAGCGCAACGTGCAGCAGGGGCAGACCGTCGCGGCGAGCCTCTCCGCGCCCCAGCTCTTCCTGATCGCGAACGATCTCTCGCAGATGCAGATCCTCGCGCAGGTCGGCGAGAGCGACATCGCGCAGATCAAGCAGGACCAGCCGGCCGACTTCACGGTCGCCGCGCTCGCCAACCAGACGTTCCACGGGACCGTCAGGCAGGTGCGCCTGCAGTCGACCACGCAGGACAACGTCGTGAACTACACGGTCGTCGTCGCGGTCGACAACTCGCAGGGCAAGCTGCTGCCGGGCATGACCGCGCGCGTGAACTTCCTGACGAAGTCGGCGGAGAACGTGCTGAGCGTGCCGAATGCCGCGCTCCGTTTCCGTCCGGCGACGACGCCGGCGAAGAGCACGACCACCACGACAACGACATCGCAGTCCACGAAACAGAGATCGCGTGGAGCCGCGCTCTACGTCCTCGATGCGAAGGGCCAGCCGCAGCGGATCCGCGTCGCCACCGGCATCACCGACGGCACCACGACGGAAGTCAGCGGCACCGGCGTCAACGAAGGACTGAAGGTCATCATCGGCACCGTCAGCGCGACGACGCCGCAGACTGCATCGAGTGCAGCGCCGCTTGGCGGTCAGCAGCAGCAGGGCGGCCGCGGCGCGCGGGGAGGCTTCTGATGAACAACGTCATCCAGGTCGAGCAACTGGTGAAGACGTACGCCAGCGGCACGAACGAAGTACACGCGCTGCGCGGCATCGATCTCACCATCGAGCCGGGCGAGTTCGTGGCCATCATGGGCACCTCCGGCTCCGGCAAGTCGACGCTGATGAACATCCTCGGATGCCTCGACACGCCGACCGGCGGCGCGTACCTCCTCGACGGAGTGCGCGTCGACGTCCTCGACAAGAACGCGCTGGCCGACATCCGCAACCAGAAGATCGGCTTCGTGTTCCAGGGGTTCAACCTCCTGCCGCGCACCAGCGCGATCGAGAACGTCGAGCTGCCGATGCTGTACGACCGCAGCGGCAGGAAGCGCGACACGCGCAAGCTCGCCGCGGCGGCGCTGGAGCGCGTCGGACTTGGTCAACGTCTTGACCATCAGCCGAGCGAGCTCTCCGGCGGCCAGCAGCAGCGCGTGGCCATCGCGCGCGCGCTGGTGACCGAGCCTTCGCTGATCCTCGCGGACGAGCCGACCGGCAACCTCGACACGCAGACGTCGATCGAAGTCATGGCGCTCTTTCAGGAGCTGAACGAACAAGGCATCACGATCGTGCTCGTCACGCACGAGCCGGACATCGCGGTCTACGCGAAACGCATCGTCGAAGTCCGCGACGGCCAGATCCGCCGCGACGAGCCGGTGCTGCACAGGGAGGTCGCATGAAGAAGCAGACGCTCATCAAGCTGGCCACGCAGTCGATCCGCAAGAACAAGATGCGGGCGGCGCTGACCATGCTCGGCATCATCATCGGTGTGGCCGCGGTGATCGTGATGGTCGCGGTCGGCTACGGCGCGCGCTCGCGCATCCGCCAGCAGATCAACAACCTCGGCACGAACATGATCGTGATCACGCCCGGCGCCGCGCAGCAGGCCGGCGTCAGCCAGGGAGCGCAGGCGTTCCCGAACCTGAGCCTGAAGGACGTCGACAAGATCCGCGCGGAGTCGCAGTACGTGTCCGCGGTCTCGCCGGTCATCGTCGGACGGACGCCGGTGATCGGCCCGGCCGGCAACTGGCGCACGTCGATCAACGGCGTCGACACCGACTACTCGATCATCCGAGACTGGCAGACGACGTCGGGCGATTTCTTCAACGCCGACGACGTGCGCGCCAACCGCAAGGTGGCGGTGCTCGGCAACACGGTGGCGCAGAACCTCTTCCCCGATCGCGACCCGGTCGGCGGCGAGATTCAGATCCGCAACGCGATCTTCAAGATCGTCGGCGTGCTCGCGATGAAGGGGCAGACGGCGAGCGGCAGCGATTCGGACGACGTGGTGCTGATCCCGTACACGACCGCGTCGCAGACGCTATCGGGACGGACGTTCATCCCGCAGATCCTGGCCAGCACCGCGAACGAGCAGGACATCGCGGCGGCGCAGGACGAGATTCACACGCTGCTCGTCGAGTCTCACAAGGCCGACGACATCACGGTGAAGAACCAGGCCGACCTCGCCTCGGCCGCGGAGAGCTCGACGAACGTGATGACGCTGCTGCTCGCGGCGATCGCGTCGATCTCGCTGCTGGTCGGCGGCATCGGCATCATGAACATCATGCTGGTGTCGGTGACGGAGCGGACGCGCGAGATCGGCATCCGCATGGCCATCGGCGCGCGCGGCTCCGACGTGCTGACGCAGTTCCTCGTCGAGTCGATCGTGATGGGCATCCTCGGCGGCATCGCCGGCCTCGCCCTCGGCATCACCGGCGCCAAACTCGTCGGCCATTTCACCGGCTGGGAGACCGTGATCTCGCCGCTCGTCATGCTCGTGTCGGTCGGCTTCTCCGGCGCCGTTGGCGTGTTCTTCGGCTACTACCCCGCGCGTAAAGCCGCCGCGCTGAATCCAATCCAGGCGTTGCGCTACGAATGAGGAGTGCGGCAGCTCGCTGCCGCCCTGGAGTGCGGCGGCTTGCCGCCGCCCCGCTCCGCACCCGCTACAATCCAATCCGTGCGCACGCATCAGGACATCGACCGCCGCAGCCTCGCCATGGTGCGGCGGATCGTCGCGAAAATCGACGCCGACCCCGAGCGCCGCGGTCTCGCGCACGCGAAACGCGTCTGCGAGCGTTGGGTCGCGCAAGGGATCGGCTCCGCCCCCGAGTGGCTGCAGATTCTCGAGCGGCCGTGGGAGGAAGTGCGCGCGATCCTGCTCGAGCAGAGCGACGAAGGCCAGCGCCTGCGGCAGACCGACCCGTTCTGCGGCATCCTCACACCGAACGAGCGATGGGAGATCTATCGCGAGTTCAGGCAGTCATGAAGCGCGATCAGGTCGGCGCCGAGACGGCGACGCTTCGACCTCGTTGGCGAGAGCGCGCCGTGTGTTGATTCAGTCCAACGCCACTGGGCGAGACCGCGGCGCTCGGTTGTCCCGATCCGTCCGATCTCGCGGTCAGCAAACTCGCGGCATGATGACGAACGGCGGCACCACTGCCGCGCGAATTCGCGCCGTCTCGTAATCACCGCCCCTCCCCCGTCATCCTCCGAATCACCTCCGCGACCGGCAGCACCTGATCGATTGCGGCCACGCTCCGCCCGGCCTGCCAGTAGTCGTCGCGGCCGCCGGCCGTCTTGAGCGAATGCTTCAACTTGCGAAGCGACGTCAGCGCGTAGATCGTTCGCATCCAGTGCTTGGTCTTGCGTCCGCGCAGCATCCAGCGCGCGAGGGGGCCGGCTTTCGTGCCGATGCGGCTGACGTAATCGTTGCGGATCACGGCGACCGGGACGCCGGTGAGGCGTTCGGTCAGGACGATGTCGTTGGCCGAGGCGTTGATGATCGCCTGCTTGTAATCGTCGTGCGCGGTGCATTCGGTCGTGGCGATGAAACGCGTTCCCATCTGCACGCCGGCGTAGCCGATGTCGAGCGCATTGCGGAACGTCGTCGCATCGCTCACGCCTCCGGCGCAGACGAGCGGGAGGCCGATGTCGGCCAGCTCTTCGTACAACTTGCGCGGATCGCGCGGACCGGCGTGGCCGCCGGCCTCGGAGTTCACGGCGATCAGTCCATGGACGCCGGCGTCGCGTCCCTTCACCGCCCACTTGTGCTCCGTGACGTCGTGATAGACCACGCCGCCGACGCTCTCGACGCGCTCCACGACCCACTTCGGATTGCCGAGCGACGTCACGAAAAAGCGGACGCCTTCCTCGAGCGCGATGTCGATCCACTTCATCATCCGCTCGTGATAGGTCTTCGACGACTGCTCGATGAGCGCGTTCATGCCGATCGGCTTCGACGTCAGCGAGCGGATGTAGCGGATCCCTTCGCGGTAGTCGTAGCCGTGCACGTACGTGAGCGAGATCGGCTGCAGCACGCCGATGCCGCCCGCTTCCGAGACCGCCGCCACCAGCTCCGGATTGCTGCACGGATACATCGCGCCGCCGATGATCGGGAGGTCGATGTGGAGCTGGCGCGTGAGGACCGTTTCGAACGACATGGGGCGCACTTTACGATACCCTCGCGTGGAAGGAGGACATCATGCGCAAGACCAACGAGGGCTTCTGCTTTTGAGACCAGCAGCAAACGCCGGAAGGGGTATCCGTCCGAAACGCGCGTGAAGCGCGGCCGGCGGATCGTCCACGGCGACAAGGAACTGCTCGAAAAACTCGGCCGCAACGACCCCTGCCCCTGCGGATCCGGGAGGCGCTTTCAAGAAGTGCTGCATGCAGTCCGGGCTGTATGACGGATCGCCCCGCGATCACTACTTTTAGATGAGTCGATGAAGTGCGGCGGCCCCTCGCGCCGCCGCACTTCGGTGTGATCAGGTAGGGATTTCCCTCCCCCGCCACTCTCCTCATTGAAATCACCACAAGGCAGAGGGAGCGCGAATGCTGCTGCACAGCCGGCGTACGTTCGTCAAAACCGCCATCGGGGCGACCGCGGTCGTCGTGATGAAGTGGCCGCAACCGCTGCAGGCGGGCGATCCGGTGCAGCCGCCGCCGTCGGCCGGCTGGGGTCCGGTCGCGGGGCAGGCGCGGTACCGCATCGACGGGATGGCCAAGATCACCGGGCAGAAGATCTACGCCCGCGATTTTCGTCCGCGCGACATCCCCGGCTGGCCCACCACCGCGGTCTACGCCTACCTGTTGCGTGCCGTCCACGCCGACCGCCCGTTCCTCGGGCTCGAGCTGAACAAACTGCCGGCCGCCGCACAGCCGGCGCAGATCATCACGCAGACCGACCTCGCCAACGCCGGCATCGTCGCGCCGTGGTTCGACAACCCCGGCACGCTGATGGTCGCGCCGAACAGCGTCCCCATCTACCTCGGGCAGCCCGTCGCGATGCTCATATTTAATGATGCAGTCGGCTTCAACGCCGCCTCGCGCCTGCTGCAGTTCGACACGACGTCGTACGTCAGCTACGGCCCGGCGACGAAGGTCGAGCAAGGCCCCACGGTCCTCGGCGATCCGTACTACTTCATCCGCTACTCGGAGGATGGGAACGAGGTTTTCTCGCAGGTCATCGCCGAGGCCAATGTCGATCCTGATGGGAAAACGCCGTGCGACCAGCTGGCGAAGTCGTATCAAACGAAGATCGACGCGCTGATCGCCGCCGCGCCGGCGCATGGCTGGCGAACCTTCACGAGCACCACCTCGACGCAGGCCATCGATCCGATGTTCATGGAGCCGCAGAGCGGGATGGGCTACATGCGCACCGTCGACGGCAAGCTGGTGCTCGATCTCGTCGTCGCCACGCAATCGCCCGACGGCGACGTCTCGACCATCCCGAGCGTCCTCGCGAAGAACCCGCCGAGCCTCATCCAGGTCTACTCCTGCTATCCCGGCGGCGGCTTCGGCGGACGCGACACCTCGCTCTTTCCGTACTTCCTCTCCATCGCCGCGTCGTTCGTGCCGGGCCAGGTCGTGCGGCTCGAATACGACCGCTTCGGGCAGTTTCAATCGGGCCTCAAGCGCAACGGCTCGAAGATCGAGCAGACGTTCGCGGTGAAATCAGATGGGACGCTGCAGGCGATCAGGAGCAACCTGACGCTGATCGGCGGCGGCAAGATGAACTACAGCCCGTACGTCGCCGAGCTGGCCGGCATCTGCGGCGCCGGGGCGTACGCGGTGCCGATGAACGACATCGTCGCGCAGGCGATTCAGTCGATCGGTCCGACGGCCGGCTCGATGCGAGGCTTCGGCGGACCGCAGGCCTTCTTCGCCGTCGAGCACCTGATGGACGAGATCGCGTCGGCGCTGAAGCTCGATCCGATCGAGCTCCGGCTGCGCAATGTATTAAAGGAAGGGGCGCACACCGTCACCGGTGCGCCGATCACCGCGCCCTTGCCGCTGCGCGAGATCTGCGAGCGGGCGCGAGAGAACCCGCTCTGGAAAAATCGCGACGCGGAAAAACGGAGGCGGGCGGGCGGCGCGACGCGTTACGGCGTCGGCTTCGCCCTGGCCAACCAGGCCTACGGCACCGGCAAGGACCCGGTCCTCGGGCGCGTCGAGCTCGAGCCCGACGGCCGCATCACCGTGACGACGAACGCCGTCGACATGGGCAACGGCTCCGCCACCGCGCTCGCGCTCGCGACATCAGCGTGGCTCGGCACGAACGCGCACTCGATCGAGATGGGGAACACGTCGTTCTACGAGGTGCTGAACCTGACCTCGAGTAAAAGCGCGAACGCGTGCGAGGTCACGAATGACTCGCGATTGAGGGCGGCGATCGAGTCGCGCGGCGGCCATGCGAAGCACGCGACGGCCACGCGGGGGACGCCGGTCACGGGCCAGGACTGCCCGCCGCCGGCGAACGGGCCGTGGACGACGAACCCCTGCTACACCTCCTCGCTCTTCGCGTCCTCGAGCGCCTGCATCACCGCATTTCATCAGCGGCACGTCATCGATGAAGTCAGTCACCTGCTGTTCCTCAGCGGCATCTGGCCGGCCGCGGTCAGCCTCTGGAAAACGAGCCCGAAACCCGACGCGGCGCGCTGGGAGAACGGCCGCCTGATCGCGCCAGGCCTCCCGCCGCTGGAACTCCCGGCGCTCGCGGCCGAGGCCTATCGGCTCGGACTCACCACCGGCGTAACTGCACACGCGCTGTATCAGGGACGGTGGGTCTCCGCCGATTACACGATCAACGGGACGACGTACAACGAGCAGCCGATCGATGCGCTCGCCGTGCGCACGGGCGCGGGAGCGTACGCGCGCATCGTGCGCGCGAACGTCGTGCCGCCGCTGGTGCAGGCGGAGTTCTACGGCCGCAGCTTGTACGCGCCGTCCGGCACGCTCGCCGCGGTGGAGATCGAAAAACGGACCGGCATGATCCGGCTCGTCGACGTCATCGCGTACGTCGATGCGGGGCGTCCGATTCAGCGCCAGCTGCTCGCCGGGCAATACGAAGGCGCGGTGGCGATGGGCTTCGGCTACACGTTCCTCGAGCACATGCCGCAGGGCAACGGCGGCGCGGGCGAAGGGACGTGGAACCTCAATCGCTACGGCCTCGCGCTCGCGAGCGACCTGCCGCCGCTCGAGCGGATGCAGCTCGTCACCATCAACGAAGAGGGGCACTCGAAGGGGATTTCCGAGGCGGTGTTATGTCCCATTCCGCCGGCGCTGGCCAATGCCGCATCGCATGCGACCGGGAAGTTCTACCGCTCGCTGCCGATCACCATGGAGCAACTGAGGGAGGTCGAGTCGTGAGTCAGAAGATCGCCGTCACCGTCAACGGCAAGCTGCGCGAAGCGATCGTGCCGCCCGACCTGCCGCTCATCGATTTTCTGCAGGACGTGCTCGACCTCACCGGCACGAAATTCTGCTGCGGCATCGGCGTATGCCGCGCCTGCACCGTCGCCGTCTGGCGCACGCCGAACTCGGTCCCCGACGTGCTACTGACCTGCGTCACGAAAGCGATCGAGGTCGACGGCCAGTCGATCCGCACGGTGGAAGGGCTGGCCGCCACGGACGGAAAACTGAGCGCGCTGCAGCAGGCCTTCCTCGACGACTACGCGTTCCAGTGCGGCTACTCCACGCCCGGCTTCCTGATGGCGGGCGAGGTACTGCTGCAGCAGTTGAAGGTCAGTCCCATCGCGCCGTCGCAGGTCGACGAAGCGATCATGAACGCGGTCGGCTCGCACATCTGCCGTTGCACCGGCTACGTGCGCTATCACGCCGCGATCCGCAAGGTCATTTTGTCGACACCCGGCCTGGTGCGGGAGGCATGACGACGATGCGAACGATCGTCGTGTCGCTGTCGCTCATGCTCACCACCGCGGCGTTTCCGCAGACGGTCATCGAGTACGGAAAACAGTGCGCCGCGGAGATCGCGGAGGTCGAGCCGTTCAGTTGTCAGGCCGGGACGTTGCTGCCGATCACGGTCGACGGAAAGACGCCGACGAAATACACGCAGTCGATGAAGTGCGACAAGCCGGCGATGGCGGCGGACAACCCGTTCCCCTGCGCGCCGTACTCGCGCGTGCTGCTGCTGCGCGACGACACGGTGCAGGCCAGCGCGTACTGCCGCCAGAAATCGGTGCGCACGGAGAAGAGCCCGTATTACGACGAGATCGACATCATCCTGCACAGCCGCGTCAACGGCGCGACCTGCTGGTTCAGCGCGACGGCGAAAGACAAGAAAGGCGTCGACGGCAGCAAGGTCCCGCCGCCGACCAAGGCCGGCGCGCAGAAGTTCTGGGACCCGCCGGCGCACACGGTGAGCGGCAATTGCGTCAGCTGCCACGACAGTGATCCGTGGATGTACAGCCCGTTCCTCGGGCAGACGAATCAATATCCCACCGATCCCTTCGGCTATTACACGAACGCCATCGGCCCGTTCAAACAATGGCCGCAGCCGAAAGCGCTCACCGCGCGCGGCAACAACTGCACGTCGTGTCATCGCATCGGCAACATGGAGACGTGCAAAACGACGATGCTGCAGGCCACGGGCCGCCATCCCATCGCCGGCGCCGACGCGCGCGCGAAGACGTATCCGTATTCGCACTGGATGCCGCCCGGCAATTCATTGACGAAGGCGCAATGGGACATCACGTACGACACGGCGATGCGCGAGCTGGAGAAATGCTGCCGCGATCCGAAAGCGCCGGGCTGCATCGTGACCGCGATCACGGGGAAGAAACAGTGAACACTCATAATCAAAGGGATGAAGTCCCTGCTGCTGGCCATCACGCTCGCGAATCCGATCCTCTTCGTCACGCAGGTGCCCGTGCCGGCCGACTTCACGACCGTCGCGTCGACGTTCGGCAATCAGGCGGCGAGTGTGGCCGAGGCTCCGCGCGGCGGTGATCTGTGGATCCGGTATCCCGACGGGACGCTGAAGAATCTCACGCGCGCCGCGGGCTTCGGCAACAGCGGGATGCAGGGGGCGACATCGATCGCGGTGCGCGAGCCGTCGGTGCACTGGAGCGGGACGAAGGCGCTGTTCAGCATGGTCATCGGCGCGCCGACGCGGCAGTACGTCTGGGAAGACTATTACTGGCAGATTTACGAGGTGACGGGCCTCGGCGAAAACGAGACGCCGGTCATCCGCAAGATCGCGAATCAGCCGGCGAATTACAACAATGTCAGTCCGTTCTACGGCACCGACGACCGCATCCTGTTCACGTCCGATCGTCCGCGCAGCGGCGAGCGGCATCTCTATCCGCAGCTCGATGAATACGAAGAGGCGCCGACGGTCACGGGACTCTGGAGCCTCGATCCGGTCACCGGCGATCTGCGCATGCTCAATCACACGCCGTCGGGCGTCTTCTCGCCGTCGATCGACAGCTTCGGCCGCGTGATCTTCACGCGTTGGGACCACCTGCAGCGCGATCAGCAGGCGGACGCGGATGAAGCCGAGGGCGGAACGTACGGGACGTTCGATTACGCGGACGAGACGGCGAACGCGGCGCGGACCGCGAACAAGCTCGAGATCTTTCCCGAGCCGCGCAGCAGCCGCACCGATCTCCTCGCCGGCACGAACCTGCAGGGCATCAGCATCAATCAATTTTTTCCGTGGGAGATCAACGAAGACGGCACGTCGGAAGAGACGATCAACCACATCGGGCGGCACGAGCTCTTCGACTATTTCGATCGCAGCATGAGCGACGCGGGCCTCTCGGAGTTCTACGGCACGGCCGTGAATCGCGCGAACAGGAACATCGTCGAGAACCTGTTGCAGATGCGCGAAGACCCGTCGCAGCCGGGCGTCTACTACGCCGTCGACGCGCCGGAGTTTCGGACGCACGCGGCGGGGCAGATCGTCCGCTTCGGCGCGGAACCGTCGCTGCCGGCGGACAAAATCGCCATCACGTACGTCACGCCGCGCTCCACGCGCGATGTGCCCGAAGGGGCGCCCGCGGCCGATGCGTCGGGCCACTTCCGCGATCCGCTGCCGCTCGCGAACGGGACGCTGCTCGCCGTGCACACCAGCGAGATGCGCGAGGACGACAACGACGGCACGCGCGCCGCGCCGAAGTCGCGTTATCCGTTCCGCATCCGCGCGATGGCGGGGCAGCTTCCGGGCGAGATGCTGACGCCCGGCATGCAGGGAAGCGTTTCGTATTTCGATCCCGATCAACTCGTCAGCTGGTCGGGCGAGCTGTGGGAGCTCGAGCCGGTGGAAGTCCGCGCGCGCACGCGGCCGGCGCGACGCACGACGCCGATCGAGGAGCCGGAAGCGAAGATCTTCCGCGAGGAGAACGTCGATCCCGCCGCGTTCCGCGCGAGCATCGCGGCGAAGAACCTCGCCGTGATCGTCAGCCGCAATGTCACCGCGCGCGACGCCGCCGACAAGCAGCAGCCGTACAACCTGCGCGTCGCCGGCAGCGCCACGCAGAAGGTGACCGGCGGCAGCAAAACGTTCGACGTCGCGCACCTCCAGCTCTTCCGTGCCGAGCAGCTCCGCGGCCTCGGCGGCACGACCACTCCCCGCGCCGGCCGCCGCGTCCTCGCCCGCGCCGACAGTAACGTGCAGGTCGCCTCCGACGGCTCCATCGCCGCGCTCGTCCCCGCCCGCCGCGCCATGAGCTGGCAGCTCACCGACGGCGCCGGCACGCCGGTCGTCCGCGAGCGCTACTGGCTGACGTTCCAGCCGGGCGAAGTGCGCGTCTGCGCCGCCTGCCACGGTATCAACTCGCACGACCAGCTCGGCGCTGCGGCGCCGCAGAATGCGCCGGAGGCGTTGCGCGGATTGCTGCGGGCGTGGAAGGCGGCTCAGGCGACGCCGGCACGGCGCCGCGCCACGAAGTAAGCTCTTCCCGAAGTCGGGCTATCATTCACTCCATACTGAAATTTTTCAGGTAGATCCGCCCGGATCATTCAGGGGAGAGGAGCCATGTCCGACGATCGCGAGAGATTGAAGCGGATGGAGCTGTTGTTCAGCTCCACGCGCGACATGATGGCGCACCTCGGCACGACCGAGCTCGAAGACCAGTTGCAACGGATCGCGGAGGCAGCCCGCACGGTCCTCAATGCCGAAGCGTGCGGCATTTTCCTGGTCAAGGAAAAAGACCATGAGCCCGGCAAAGAGCTCAGCCTGGAGGCGAGTGCCGGTCATCGTCCGGACGGCTTCCGCCGCGGCATGCGCCTTCCGATCATCAGCCGTCCCGGTTGCGGTCTGACGAGCCACATTGCGCACGAGGCAAAGCTGTTCAGCGAGTCCGGTCCCAAGCTGATCAACCACTTCGCGGTGCGCGAGAAGCGCAACCTGCTCGAAGGACATCACACCAAGGGTCCGTGCTACTCGCTGCTGGCGTTTCCGCTGATGCGCCGCAGCGGCGAGGAAGAGGAGCTCGTCGGGCTGCTGCGCGTCGACAACAAGCAGGACGACGATCGCGAGGTGTACACCGACCGCGGGTTCGACGAAATGGACAAGTGGATCATCCGGCTCTTCGCGGACATGGCGGTCGTGGCCATCGAGAACGCGGAACTGATGCACTACCGCAGGAGCCTCATCAGCAGCTGCCCGAGCGGCATCATCGCCGTCAATTCCCACGGCGACGTCACTGAGTACAACTCGCGCGCGGCGGAGATCCTCGGCCGCAGCCGCGAGCAGGTGCTCGGAAAACCGGTCGACGACCTCTACTTCGATCCCGAAGAGCCGAAGCGGATCGGCCGGCTGCTGCATCAAACCGAAGGGCCGCTGACCAAGCACGAAACGTTCGTGAAAGGCCCCTCGGGCGAAGCGATTCCCATTCTCCATTCCGCCACCTGGCTGATCTCCGGCGGCCGGAAAGTGGGCAGCGTCGGCTATTTCGAAGACGACCGGCGGCGGCGAAGCCTGGTCCGGCGCGAGAAGCTTCTGAAGGCCATCGAGCTGATGGCCAACGCGAGCGATCTCGACGAAGGTCTGCAGCAGTTCACCGATGCACTCGTGCGCGAGGTCGGACGTTCATACGCCGCCGTTCTGCTCGACGACGACAGCGAACGGCCGCTCGCGCTGCGGGCCTCCAGCCGCGGCGACGCACCGCAGTGGCGCGCCAGCGCGATCCCTCGCATCACCGCGGCGGAACGGCTGGAGACGACGGGACTCTGGCCGGAGCGCGATCCCGAGCTGCTGACCTGGAGCGACGACCAGCAGCGCCCCCGCCTGCAGCGAATCTCCAGGCTCCTCGGTTTCGAACGCCATGTCCCCTCACTCCTCGTGGTACCGCTCACGATCGGCGCCTCCGTCATCGGACAACTCGTCATCGGAGAACGGCAGCGCGAAAAACAGGAAGCGTTCAGCGAAGACGAAACCGAGATCCTGACCTCCGTCGCGACGCAGGTCTCCGTCGTGGTGGACCGGCTGCGCCTTCTGGATCAGACGAAATTCCGCGAGAAACGCCTGAGCGATCTGGCGCGCGTCGCCGCCGAGCTCCGCGCCCAGGCCGAGACCTCGGCGCTGCTGCAGCAGACCGCCAGTCTGGCCGTGGAGCTCGTCGAGTACGAGAGCGGCGGCGTGTTCCTTCGCTACCTGAGCAGCAGCCGGCTCGAATTGAAAACGGTTCATGGTCTGCCGGGCGGTCTGGTGGGCATCGAGGCGGAACAGATGGAGCTCATCGCCCGGGCCGCCGAGACGGGACAGACGCAGAAAGCGACGTCGTTTTCGCTGCGCGGCGCGACGGAGTCCGTCGACCTGCGCGAGGTATTCGCGGTTCCGCTGCGCGGCTCGGCCGGTGAGGTCGAGGGCGTCCTCTTCGTGGCCAACAAACAGCGGCGCGACGGGCTCGATCGCATCGACCAGGACGTTCTGGAGCGCTTCGCCTCGATGGCCGCGACCGCCCTGCAGACTTCGCGTCTGCTCGGCGACGAGCACCGCATCGCCGGCCGCCTCGAGGTCCTGCACAGGATCGGCGACTACATCCTGCAAAGCAGCAACGAGGATTGGTCGCTGCATGCGTTCCTCACCGGCGTCACGGCAGGTTATGGGCTCCGCTTCAATCGCGCGTTCCTCCTCCTGAAGGACGACCTGGGCAAGTACCTGGTCGGCAAGCGCGGCATCGGCGAGCTCGAAAATGCGATCGCCACCGCGGCCTGGCAGGGCGATGCCGACGATCATCTCGACGACTTCGGCCGCTACCTCCAGCGGCTCGAATCGGGCCAGATCACGATGTCCACGGTCGACACGATGATCAAGGGGCTGCATCTGGAGCTCGGCCGCGACGACGCATTTTCGAAGGCGGTTGCCAGCGGCACGGTGCAGGTGGTCGAGACCCACAACATCCTGCAGATCCCGGAGGTGTTCCGGAACACGTTCCGCGTGACGTCAACCGTCGTCGTCGCACCGCTGAAGACGAAGAACGGCGTCCTCGGCGTGCTCGTCGTCGACAACAAGTTCACCCAGGCCCTTCTCGAGCAGACGCTGCTCGAAGCGCTGATCGCGTTCGCCAGCACGGCCGCGATCGCGATCGAGAATCGGAACCTGCTGCAGGAAACGTTGACCGGCGAGGCGACGCTCCTCTCGTTCTATGCGATGAGCAGCCAGCTCGCCACCGTCGGCGACCCGGAAAAGATCCTCCGCACCATCGTCGAGCAGACGTCGAAAGTCGCGGGAGCCTACGGCGTGAGCCTGCTGCTCTACGATGAACAGAGCGGCAACTTCCGGAATCCGATGCCGCTCGGCGCCGACCGCGAGGTCCACCGCCACGAGATCGTCCGCCGCGATTCACTGACGATGGATGTGATGCAGACCGGCAAGGTCCTGCGCATTCCGGACGTCGCCAACGCCACTTCCGTCAATCCCCTGATGATCCAGCGCGGAATCAAAGCCGCGCTTTGTCTCCCGTTGTCATTGCCCAACCGCCGCCTCGGCGTGATGTGGATTCACTACGACCGTCCCCGGCAGTTCCCCGATTCCATGGTCGCGGCCCTGCAGCTGTTCGTGAACCAGGCCGGCATCGCGTACGAGCAGGCCAGACACATCGAAGGCCTGGAGAAAGTCCGCGAGGCGGCCGAAACGCTCACCGCCATCGAAACGGTCGACGGAGTGGTCGAGCAGATCGTCGAGAGCGCGCGCCGCGCGTTCGAGGCGCAGTCGGCGATCCTCTGGCTGTACGACCGCAACAACTGTCTGCCGGAGCGCTCCGTGATGCGCGGGCTCTCCGAAGCGATGTGGGAGCGCCTCAGGAAAGAGCCGACCGTCACCGCGACGCTCGACGCCGCAATCGACAAGGCCTCCATCATCGTGGCGGACATGAACAAGGAGACCCAATACCGCCGCGTGCTGCAGCCGCCGACGCTGGAGCTGCTGAGCAGCATCCCGGCGAGCGGTTTCCTGGCCGTGGCGCTGAGCGTCGGGGATGAACATCTCGGCGTGCTCTGGACCCTGCACACGCAACCGCTCATTTTCAGCGAGGAACGGCTCCTGATCGCCGAGCAGTTCGCGGACCACGCCGCGTGGTCGCTGAAGAAAGCGCGACTGCTCCAGCGCGTGACGCGGGCCAAGGCCGCGGCCGCGGTCGTGTCGAAGCTGGCCACCGACATGCCGAAGCGCACCGAGTCGCTGCAGATGATCGCCGAACAGGCCATGCAGGCAATCGGCTGCGATGCGGTGGTGCTCTTCGAAAACGACGAGGTGGGCGGCATCGTCCATCCGGCCGCGGCGGCTGGCGTGCTCGATCCCGACGGGCTTCGCGACCCGTCGGAAAAGAAGGACTACGGCCTGGTGGAGAGCATTCTGGCGCGGCCGGCACCTCGCCTGGTCCGGCGAGTCCTCGACGAAGACGACTTCAAGGAGAAGCGCTTCGTGGAAGCCGAGGGCATTCGATCGTGCGCGGCCGTGCCGCTGCGCGCGCACGATCGCGCGGTCGGCGCCATGTTCGTCAACTATCGCGTCGAGCATTCGTTCACGAGCGAGGAAACGGACGACATGCAGCTGTTCGCGAATCAGGCGGCGGCAGCGATCTATTCGGCCCAGTTGATCGACAGCCTCAATAAAAAAATCAAGGAGCTGCGGGCGGCGCAGGATCTGGCCAAGGCCCGGACCGATCTCGCCTGGACCGGATTGCTCACCATCGACTGGTCGCACGATCTCGGCCGGCACGTGAGCACGATCACCGAGAGCATCGGCGCCCTCCGGCGCGAGATCGAGGCTCTCGACCGGAACGACCTCGCGGCCAAGCTCGATGCCATCGGCGATGCGATCAAGAGCGTCGTCCATCCGCCGCGGCTGCAATACGACGCGCCGGAGGAACATGTGTTCGACGTGGCGAAGGATCTGCTCGAGCCGTTTCGCGACCATCTGCGGGAGTGCGTGCTGCCCGATGCCGCCGGCGTCGAACTGGACGAAGATTTCAATGAGGCCCGTGACGCGCGGGTCAAAGCGAGCAGCCGCTGGCTGCGCTCAGTCCTCGATCATCTGGTGAGAAACGCGCTCGCATCCTTCCAGCCGGCGGCGCCGGAGAAGCGCATCGCCCTCGCGGCGGAACGATGCGGTCCACGCCTCCAGATCCGCGTCACCGACAACGGGCCGGGCATTCCAGCGGAGATTCGCGCGCAGATCTTCAAGGGTCCGATCAGGAAAACGCCTGCGTCGCCGGGACTGGGCATCGGTCTGCTGATCGCCCAGACCATCGCGCAGATCTCCGGCGGTGATCTCGAGCTCTCGTCGCCCGAGGAGCCGCGTACGACTGTCACACTCTCGTTGCCTCTTGTCGAAGACGAACGCTCACATTGAGGAGAGGACGATGGCGAAATTCAGAATTCTCTTTGTCGACGACGACCCGGAGATGCACAAACTGTATCTTCCGCGCTTCGCCGCCGCCGGCTATGAGGTTCGCGGCTGTCTCACGCCGCGCGAGGCGAAAGACGTCATCACGAGGGAGCTGAAGTCGTTCGATCTCGCCGTCGTCGACGTCCGGCTGGTGAACGTACCGGGCGACGCCAGCGGCGTGCACATCGCCAAGGCCATCAACGGTGTCATCCCCGTCATCATGCTCACCGGCGGCACCGACGTTCAGCATCTGCTGCAGCCTGTGAACGAAGGCTATGCCGTGACCGCGGTATTCAAGAGCGGCGATCCCGATGAACTGCTCGACGTCATCAGAAAAAGACTGGTGCACCGCGTCTTCGTTGCGCATGGACATGATGCGACTCTGAAAGCCGACGTGGTCTTCTGCCTCAAGGCGCTCGGCCTCGAGCCGCTGTTGATCGCCGACGGACCGGGACAGAGCCGCACCATCCCGGAGCTCATCGACGACAACTCGAACGTCAGCTTCGCCGTGGTGCTGCTGACGCCCGACGACGTCGGCCGGAAGGTGGACGCGAATGACTTGCGTCCGCGCGCGCGGCAGAACGTAATTCTCGAATGGGGCTTCTTCACCGGCCTGCTCGGACGCAAGCGCGTGGCGGCACTGCAAAAAGGCGAGCCCGAGCTCGATCTCCCATCGAATTACGACGCACTGCGCTGCATTTCGATCGACGCGGCAGGACAGTGGCGCCACAAGCTCGCCACCGAGCTGTCCGAGGCCGGCCTGCCGATCGACGCGAGCAAGCTGCAGCCCTGAACGATGCTCGAGCAGAACTGGCAGCCGCGTTGTGCGTTGCGGGTCGGGGTGGCGGGGAATCGCCGTTTCGCCGGGGAAAAAGAACAACCGACGGCGGAAGCAGACGCAATGCGCCGGCTCGTCACCGACGCGTTCAACGTCCTCTGGCCAACGCTCTTCACCGCCATCGGCACGGTGCTGAGGCAGCCCCACGGTGAAAGCCGCGTGCAGATGCGCGACCTCTTCTCTTCCGATCGTCCGCGGCTGGCGGTGCTCACGTCGCTGGCTGCCGGAGCAGACCAGATCGGCGCGCGCACGGCTCTCGAGGCCGCACCGAAGCATCCGGCGCTCGAGCTTCAGCTGGAAGCGATTCTGCCGTTTCGGGAAGAGAGCTATCCCGGCACCGGCGGCATACCGAAGCCGGAATTTCGCCCCGTGGAGGCCGCCGAGTTACGCGCATTGAAAGACGAAGCCTGCCAGGTCGTGTGGCTCGACGGCACGTACGACGACGAGACGCTTCGCGTCCACGGCTACGTGCAAGCGCGCGATCTGCTCGTGCAGAACTCCGACATCGTGATCGCGGTTTACGATCCGAGCGCTCCGGCGCATAAAGCCGGCACGGTCGAAACCGTGGTCGCGGCCCTGGACAGCGGCGCACCCGTCGTCGCCGTTCTGGTCAGTGGAACCGAGACGAGGGTCTCCGTGCTTCGACAGACTGTCCCGAAGGACACGCCGCCTGCATCGTGGGACGACGCCTCGCCGATCGGCGATGCGCGTTGGCGCGACGAGCTGCTGGCCATCATCGGCGAGCAACTCGTTCTTCCGGAGCTCTGGCATGCCGCGCAGCAGCAGACGCACGCGCAAGAGGAACACGCCTCCCATGCCCTTCGACGGCTGCGTCTGTTCAGCGGCGCTCAGGACGCGCCGGCCATCTGCACGAATGGATTTGCCAGCTGGGTCCTGCACGTCGGCTGGCGCGCGGCCCAGGGCATTGCCTCGGCCGGAATCCGGCGCCGCCGCCCCAGGCACGAGGAACCGGCCGACCCGGAAAAAGACCGCATTTCGCTGGCCCCGTACGTCGCGTTTTACGATCGCGCGTCGGAACTGTCGTCCGTCTTCATGCGCGCCTATCGCGGCGCCTTCGTCTGGTCGTATTTCCTCGCCGGCGTTGCGGTCGCCGCCGCGGTCGCGATGATGCTGTTGACCATCCTTTATGAGCATGAACCGCCTAAGGTGTACGTGCTCCTCCTGTGTCTGCTCAAGATCGGGATCCTCGGCCTGATGCTCGTGATCGAGCGCATCTTCAATCAGCTCCGGCTCCAGGAAACGGCCGCCGACTTTCGGTACGTCGCCGAGCTGCTCCGTCCAATGCAGTGGTTGACGCCGGTCGGCACCTATCCTCCGGCTGTCGACCTGCCGCTGCACGCGTCAGCGTTCGATCCGCGCCGCAGCTGGACGACCTGGCTCGCCCGCGCGATCGCCAGGAGCTCGCCGAGCGTGTCGGCGAAAAGCGACAACGGCGACTGGGATCATCCGCGCGAGATCGTCCTCACCGCCGGCTCCGCGGCGGACGCTCTCGACCGCGCGAGCAGCGAATGGATCGGAGGCCAGGTCATCTATCACCGCGACAACGGAGGCCGCATGCGGCTCCTCGACGAAGGCTTCGGCCGTGTCGAGCGCGCTCTGCTGATGCTGGTCATCGCTGCCGCCGTCGTAGCGTGTACGCTCGAGTTGTCGCAGGTCGCGCACCGGATCGCCGCGTTTCTCGGCGCGTTGGCGGCCATCCTTCCCGCCTTCATCGCTGCACTCCTCGGCATCAAGTTCCAGTCCGAAGCAAAACGGCTCGCCGCGCGTTCGGAGGCGATGCAGCACGCGTTGCTTGAGCAACAACGTCAGCTCCGCAACGCCGCCGGCAGCATTCGTTCGGCTGCAGCGCGTGGAGACGGGATCGCGCGTGCGGCGACGGTGTTGCGAAAACTGTCGCACGACACGATCACCGAGACCGGCGACTGGAAAGTCCTCTATCAGATTCACGAGATTCACGCCGGCTGACTTAGCATTGGCGCATCGGTCAACCACCATTGAAACCGCGTTGCGCGCTGCGCGTCGCAGTCATCGGCAATCGCAATCTCGGCGTTGCTCAGCAAGCCCTTGCCCGCACGGCGCTCGAACAGCTCTGGCCCGCCGTGATGAAGGCGCTGAGCGCCGCGCGTGTGCCGATGCGTGAGCTCTTTTCGGATGAGCAGCCGCAGATGATCGTGCTGACGTCGCTCGCGAAGGGCGGCGATCAGATCGGCGCCGCGACGGCACTCGAGGCGGCGGACGCGCAACACGCGATCGAGGTCGCGCTCGAAGTCGTGACGCCGTTCGCGGAAGAGAACTATCCGGGCCTTCCGGGCGCGACGCGCAAAGAATTCACCGATGAAGAGGCGGACGAGTTTCGGCGTCTGGAGAAACGGTCGCGGCAGACCATCTGCCTCGCCGGCACGTACGGCAATGACGACGAGCGGCTACGCGCCTACCAGGACGCGCGCGACGTGCTGCTGCAGAATTCCGACGTTCTCATCGCGGTCTACGATCCGACCCAGCCGGTTAAGCCCGCCGGCACGCGCGAAACGGTGAAACTTGCGCTGGCCGCCGGTTCGCCGGTGATCGGGGTGCTCGTTGACCAGTCGACGGCGACCATCACCGTTCCACGCCTCGATGGGCTTCCCGGCAATGACTGGCAGGACGACGTCTCGGAATCGATTCGCCAGCAGCTCGTGCTGCCGGACCTTCCCGATCTCCGCCACGCACTCCAGCGGCTCGATCTGATCAGCGGCGAGGAGCCGCCGGGCATCTGCACGGAGGACACGCTTGGACAGATCTTCGCCGGTGCGTGGAACGCGACGCACGAGCTTGCGGCGCTCGCGGCTTCGCCGGAATCGATCAAACATCTCGACGAGAAATCGGCGGAAGATCCTGCGATCGAGACCGCGCCCTACGCAGCGTTTTATCAGCGTGCCTCGGAGCTGGCGATGATGTACATGCGGGCCTATCGCGGAGGGTTCGTCCTTGCCTATGTGCTCGCCGGTGTCGCCGTCGCGGCGGCCGTCTTGATGCTGGTGACTTTCAGACTGACGCCGCATCCGCCACCGTTGATCATCTGGACACTGGCCGGCGGGAAGATTTTCATTCTCGTCATTCTGTTGCGATTGCAGGGCAGCGGACGCCGCGAGAAGCTGCATGAAGCCGCGGCCGACTTTCGCTACCTCACGGAACTGCTCCGGCCGATGCAGTGGCTCACGCCCCTCGGCACGTATCCGCCCGCCGTCGATCTGCCGCTGCACGCAACGCGGCACGACCCGCGGAGAAGCTGGATGGCGTGGCTCGCGCGCGCGGTCGCCCGCTCGTCACCTTCGGTCTCGCTGCGCGGGGTGGACCACCAGCCGCGCCACATCACGCTCACTCCGAACTATGCCGCCGGCGTGCTCGACGCCGCGCGGACGGAGTGGATCGAAAGCCAGGTTCGTTATCACGCGGCCAACGCACGGCGCATGCACATCATGGAAGAAGGAATGGAGCGGCTCGCGCAGGGGCTGATCTGGGTCGTGCTGCTCGCCGCATTCATGGCGTGGGCAGCGGAGACGCAGGAGGCCGACCATCTGGCGGCGGTGCTCACGGGGATTGCGGCAGTCCTGCCCGCGTTTACGGCAGCCATCGGCGGCATCCTCTTTCAATCCGAAGCAAAGCGCCTGGCCAGCCGCTCCGAGGCGATGCAGCATGCGTTAGGGCACCAGCAGCAGGTGCTGGCGGCGGAGGCCGATCGTCTCCGCGCCGCCGGCACGACCTATCTCGCCGACAGTCCGCATGCGACGGCAGTTCTCAAGCACCTCTCCGCCATCACCATCGCGGAAGCGGCCGACTGGAAAATCCTCTACCAGGTGCACGAGATCCACGCGGCCTGAACGGCATTGCGGTTGCACAAGAGAGAGTGCGAAAGGAGCTTTCGCACATGGCTGGAAAACGTGAATTGATCGAGCCCCACAAGGGCGCCCGCCGCTTCGTCCGGCGCGATGCACAGGGACGTTTCTCCGAGGTCGAGGACGCGGGGCGTTCGATGGCGCAGGACCGGAAGCGTCGCGCGAAGACGGAGTCGAAGCCGGGCTACGGGGATCGCGGCGATCGGAAGAAGTGAGGCGGGGCGGGTTGGTGGAGCCGAACGGGATCGAACCGTCGACCTCCTGAATGCCATTCAGGCGCTCTCCCAGCTGAGCTACGGCCCCACGAGGGATACGGGTCGGCTAACGCGTTGACGCTGCGAAAATTCCGGCCGCGGCGCGCATTCTAACCGATTCGGATTACGATGTCCCCACATGCGAAAACCGACGTTCGGTAAGCCGAGATCGGCCTCGGCCATGTTCTCGTTGTCGCGAAAGCTCCCCAGGCTCAAACAGCCGCTCTCCGCGGCGTCGACGGCGCTCCCTCGACCCAGGCCGACCATGGGCAAACCGGGCGCGCCCGTCGAGCGGAGGACGCCTCCGCCGGTGCAAACCGCGCCCGGCGCCTGCCATCGCTGCGGACATCCGGAAGCGCTCCATCCGACCCGCTTCATCTGCGACAAATATCCGCATCCCGATCCGCTGCAGATCTGCGGCTGCGAGGCCACGACGCTCATCGATCCCTGTCCCGATTGCGGCCACTCCGCCCGCCGCCACAAGCCGCGCCACAGCTGCCGCGCCGGAGATGGATGCGGGTGTTGGGCGTTCGAGGGAGATTGACCCTGTCAACTTGGCAACACGTTTGCCTCAGCTCGTCACCGGTGTTAACGTCGGCTGCCTCGGGGCAATACAGGCGGTTCGTTTTAGCGGCACGACCGTGTCGAACTGTCGAAGGGAAAAACCGCCATGTTCGATGACATCCTCATTGAATCCGCCGGGCGAGACAGAAACAAGAAGGGCTGGGTCACCGGCCTGATCTCCGCGATCATCCATCTATTCATCGTCGGAGCGGTCATCGGCGCCGGCCTTTACGTCAAGAAAAATCCTGAAGTCATCGAAAAGCCGATCCAGGCGTTCGTGGTGCAGGCCGCACCGCCGCCTCCCCCGCCGCCGCCTCCCCCGCCCGCGTCCAGCGCGTCGTCGTCGACGCCGCACGTGAAAGTCGAGACGCCGATCGAGCAGCCGAAGTTCCATCAGCCGACCGAGATCCCGAAGGAAGTGCCGAAGGTCGACGTCGCCACCGACACCTCCGGCTCGTCCAACGGCGTGGTCGGCGGCCAGGTGGGCGGAGTGGTCGGCGGCGTGGTCGGTGGTGTGGTGGGCGGAGTGGTCGGCGGCACCCTCGGCGGCCAGCTCGGCGGCACCCTCGGCGGCACCGGCGACAAGCCGATGCGCGTCGGCGGTGACGTCAACGCTCCGACGCGCGTCTCAACTGTCGACCCGGTCTACACCGAGGTCGCCCGCAAGGCGCGCATCGAAGGAATCGTCATCATCGAGGCCATCATCGACCGCAACGGCAACGTCACCGACGCCCGCGTGCTCAAGCCGCTGCCGTTCGGCCTCGACGACTCGGCGCTCCGTGCCGTGCGCCAATGGAAATTCAAACCCGGAACACTGAACGGCACGCCGGTGCCGGTCATCTACACATTGACGGTCAATTTCCGACTGCAGTAGGACTCGAGAGGAGAGTAGTCGTATGGAAGGGATGAACACGAATTTCAGCCTGCTGGCGATGTGGGCTTCGATGAACTGGGTCGCCAAGGGCGTCGTCGTCGTGCTCGCGGCGATGTCGATCTGGTCGCTGACCATCGCCATCGAACGGCTGTGGCGTTTTCAGAACGCGAAGAAGCAATCGCTGAAGCTCGCGCTTCAGGTCACGCCGCTGCTGCGGACTCACAAGCTGGAAGAGGCGATCCGCCAGGCGAACAGCAAGGAGTTCCGGCACAGCCATCTGGCACGCGTGCTGAGCGCGGGTCTGACGGAGTTCCAGTACGAGGCGACGCAGCAGCTGCCCGACGATTTCGACATCGTCGAATCGGGCAAGCGCGCCATCGAGCGCGAGACGCTGATGACGACCGCGGAGATGAAGAAAGGTCTCGGCAATCTCGCCACCATCTCCACCACCGCGCCGTTCGTCGGACTGTTCGGCACGGTCGCCGGCATCATCCACGCGTTCCAGGGGATGGCGCTGACGGGATCGGGCGGACTCGGCGCGGTGTCGGCCGGTATCGCCGAGGCGCTGGTCACGACGGCGTTCGGCCTCTTCGTGGCCATCCCCGCGGTGTGGCTCTACAACTACTTCCTGCAGAAGGTCGACCGTTTCCAGGTGGAGATGTCGAACTCCTCGTCGCAGCTCATCGACTACTTCATCAAGAACGAGGCTCGCGCCCGCGCGCGGGCGTAGCGGAGGCGAGCGATGGCATTCGGTGCCGGTGGCGGTAGTCCGGACGAGGTCAAAGGCGACATCAACGTGACGCCGCTCGTCGACGTCTGCCTCGTGCTGCTCATCATCTTCATGGTCGTCACGCCGATGCTGCAGCAGGGCGTCGACGTGCTGCTCCCCGAGGGTCCGCACGCGGAGAAGAAGCCGGGCAAGGAGGGCGACCTGATCATCTCGATCAAGCCCGACGGCACGGTGTTCGTCGGCCAGGACTGGATCCCCGACCGCGACCTCTCGAAGTACGTGACCGCGGAGCACCAGAAGGATCCGAACCGCAACGTGATGCTGAAGGCGGACAAGCGGATCAACTACGGCAAGGTGCGGATGGTGATGAAGGCCGCGAACGAGGCCGGCTTCACGCAGGTCGCCTTCCTGACGCAGAATCAACAGGCGGGTGAGCAGATCGCGAAGCATGGAGTATGAAACAAGTGCTGGGTCCTGAGTGCTGAGTCCTCAGCACCCGGCACTCAGCACTTAGGACTGGAGCGTAGCGAATGGCATTCAGTGGAGGCAGCGGCGGCGGAGTGCGGAGCGAGATCAACATCACGCCGTTGGTCGACGTCGTGCTCGTGCTGCTGATCATTTTCATGGTGGCGACGCCGATCCTGCAGATGGGACTGGACGTCGAGGTGCCGCCGAAGGTGGAAGTGCAGGGGACGCCGCCGCCGCAGGAGCAGAACCAGCTCGTGGTGACGGTGCGCAACGACGGCATCTATCTCAACGCGACGAAGATCGGGACGCCGAAGCAGCTCCGCGACGCGCTCGCGCCGCAGATGGTCGCCCGCGCCGCCCCCGATCGCGTGGTGTTCATCAATTCCGAGGACCAGGTGCCGTTCGATCGCGCCGTCGAAGCGATGGACGCCGCGCACGAGGCAGGAGCGCAGAAGGTGGGATTTTTGACGGATGCGCCGCACTAGTTGGCAGGGGGCAGTTGGCAGTTGGCAGCAGGACGACGATGGCTACTGCCAACGGCCAACTATCAACGGTCAACAAGTTGGCGGAGGCGCGTCGGAATCGAACCAACCCATCGACGCTTCCGCGCCGACGCAACGGTTTTGAAGACCGCGGGAGCCACCAGACCCCATTCGCCTCCTCACGAGGTGAGCGCCGGACGATAACACGCGGTCCCGGCGCCGCATTGCTCAACAGCTACAATCCCCGCAGATGACGTCCCTCCTCGCGCTCTACGCCCTCGCCATCGGCGCGGTGATCGGGAGCTTCCTCAACGTCGTCATCCATCGCTATCCGCGCGAAGAGTCGATCGTCTTCCCGCCCAGCCATTGCCCCAACTGCAACTACCAGATCCGCTGGTTCGACAACGTCCCGGTCCTCTCGTACCTCGCGCTGCGCGGACGCTGCCGCAACTGCAGAGTCGCGATCTCGTTGCGCTATCCGCTGATCGAGCTGGCCAACGCGCTCTTCTACCTCGCCATCTTTCAGCGAACCGGCGTCTCCATCTTCTTCATCCCCATCGCGGCGATCGTCTCGATGACCATCGTCCTGATCTACATCGATCTCGAGATCCAGATCCTCCCCGACGTCATCGATCTTCCGGGCATCGCCATCGGCCTCGGCATCGGCGCGTTCGCCGCCGGCGAGCGCTTCCCCGACCTGATGCTCGCCGACTCGTGGCTCGACTCGCTCATCGGCGCGGCGATGGGAGCGCTCGTCCTCTTCGGGATCGCCTTCGCCTATCGCCTCATCCGCCGCATCGAAGGGATGGGGCTCGGCGACGTGAAGATGCTGGCGATGATCGGCGCGATCGTCGGCTGGCGCGCGCTCTTCCCCGCGCTGATGATCGCCTCCACCAGCGGCGCCGTCATCGGCCTCATCGTGGCCATGCGCAGCAAGCGCGGCATGCAGGCCGCCATTCCGTTCGGCGTCTTCCTCGGCATCGCCCTTTTGGTGGTCATGTTCTTTGGACCTACACTGCTGGAATGGTATCTCGCGCTGCTCCAGCGCTGACCCGGATCGGTTTCCGGCGCGACGTCCGGCTCTTTCTCCTCGTCCTCGGCGGCCTCTTCGCGGTGCTGATCATCGCGCTGCTGCTGGCCGTCGAAAGCGCGTACAACGACGCGCACCAGACGCGCGTGCAGCAATGGAACCGCGTCGCCGACCAGGCGGCGGAGGACGTCACGCAGGCGAAGGAGCGCGGGTTGCCGGTCGACAGCGTGGTCACCGCGATCCAGGCGCGATACGGCATCGAGTCGCTGCGTCTCGCGCCGGAGCCTCCGCCGGTCGCCGGCTCCGAGGCCACGCTCACGCGCAGAACGCCGGCCGGCGTCCTCGTGCTGACGTTCGATGACAGCCCGCTCGTCGTCCTGCGCCGGAAGATGCTCGCGACTACCGCGATCTCGCTCGCCGGCGCCGCGGGCGGCATCATCCTGCTGCTGCTGTACATCCCGAAGATCATCCGCCCGCTCGAGGAGATGCTCGACCAGGCGCGCACGATGGAGGCGCGTGATCCCGACGTCGCCGAAGACGAGTACCTGATCGAGACCTTCCGCAAATCGATCGAGACGCTGAAGCTGCAGCGCGAGGAGTTGCAGCGGCTGCACGACGAGCAGAAGACGCGCGCCGACGAATTCGAGCGCGTCACCGCGGCGCTCACGCGCAGCCTCACCTCGGGACTCATGGCCATCGATGCCGCCGGCGTGGTGCGCGAGATCAACCAGGCGGGGCGCGACATCCTCCGCGTGGCGCAGGACGAGCCGCTCGCCGGGCGCGGTCCGGCCGAGGCCATCGGCGAGACCGAGCTCGCGACGATCCTGCAACAATCGTTCGATGCGCGCACCGCGCTCGTGCGGCGGCAGGTCGAGACGCGGACGGCCGGCGGCGACGAGATCATCGTCGGCGTGACCACCGTGCCGCTGCTCGGCGACGACAACAGCTTCCTCGGCATGCTCGCGCTCTTCACCGATCTCACCGACATCCGCCGGCTGGAGACGCGCGTGCGCGACCTGCAGTCGCTGGCCGACGTCGGCGAGTTGTCCGCCGGCATCGCCCACGAGTTCCGCAACTCGCTCTCCACGATCCTCGGCTACCTCCGGCTCGCGCAGCGGCAGTCGTCGCCCGACGACGTGCGCGCGAAGATCCACAGTGCGGAAACCGAAGCGGTGGCCCTCGGCGCGGCGGTCGACTCGCTGCTGAACTTCGCCCGTCCGATGAAGCCCGACCTCCAGCACGTCGACCTCCACGAACTGGTCTGCGAAGTCGTCGCGAGATTGGAGCCGCACGCCAACGGCTTCGACATCGACGTCCGCGGCAACGGCCGGCTGGAGGCAGATCCCGCCCTCCTCTCGCGCGCCGTGGAGAACGTGATCCGCAACGCCATCGATGCGATCCACGCCGGCGGCCGCGCGGGCAAAATCGGCATCGCGCTGGCGAACGATCCGCCGTCGATCGCCATCACCGACAACGGCATCGGCATCGACTCCGAGGCGGCGAGCCGCCTGTTCCTCCCGTTCCAGTCGCGGAAGCCGCATGGCCTCGGCCTCGGGCTCCCGCTCGCGCGCAAGATCGTGCTGCTGAGCGGCGGCGACATCCGCGTGAACGGCGTGCCGGGCGAAGGGACGACCGTGACGATGGAGTTTTCGGAATCGGCGCCGGCCACGGCATGAGTGGTACTATTTGTAACACTTTCTGACGAGTGTAACCGGCTGCACATCCGCACCGAATCGCTAACTCCATCGGCCCAAACCACTTACGAAGCGAGGAGAGCCATGGCACCTCGGCTGCTTCATCTCCCCACCAATATGAAAATCCGAAAGCGCTCGGATGCCGGTTTCTCCATCGTCGAAATGCTGACCGTCGTTGCCATCATCGGCATCATCGCCCTGGTGGTCGTCCCGAATTTCGGGCAGTACATGCGCGCGGGAAAACTGAAGAGCGCCATGCGCCAGCTGACGTTCGACATCCGCTCGGCGCGGCAGCGGGCCGTCTCGCGGAACGACTTCACGCGCGTGCGGTTCACCTTCTCGGCGAACGCCTCCTCCTACGTCGTCGAGGAGTCGACCGACGGCAAGCCGCTCAGCGACAACACCAAGGTGTGGACGACCTACATCAAGTCGAAGGCGGTGGCCAAGCCGCTGCTGCTGGTCAAAGGCAACGCCGACCAGATCACCTTCGCCTCCGATGGAACGACGTACAACGCGGACGGGACCACGACCACAGCCGCCCAGACCGTCATCGTCAGGACGACGGACAAGATCCCGGTCACGCAATACACCATCAGTCTCGAGCGATACGGGAAGCTGACCGTCAGTTGAGGAGATCCCGATGAAACGACAATTGCGAGCCCGCGGCCAGCGCGGATTCAATCTGCCCGAAGTGCTGATCGCGATGGCCGTGCTCGGGACGGTGATCCTGAGCATCATCACGCTGTTCTATCTCGGCCGCGCGAACGTCTACAGCGGCAAGCAGATGACGCGCGCCGCTTCGGTCACCGTGCACGCGAACGAGGACATCAATCCGATCGGCGCGACCGATCTGATGACGGCATTCAACATCACCCCCACCACCACGATGTCCACCTCTCCGGCCATCGCCGGCGCCACGTACGCCAACTCGATCGTCCGCTCGACCTCGGCCTGCACCAGCACCGTGGTGTCGGGCGTGACCACCTGGACCTGCGGCGCCAATGACGTCGGCGGCTATCTGGCGCGCTGGAAAGCGCTACTCGGCTCCGATCGCATCACGAACGGGAACGTCACCCTCGTCTTCATGCCGCGCCAGATCACGAACGGCGGGACCGATCCCACCCAGGCCGGCATTCTCAACGTGCGCGTCGTGACCGAATGGAAGGAAACGCGCCGGAACCGCAGCGTCGTCGTCGATCTCGTCAAATACAACCGGCAGCAGGAGTAAACCGGAGATCCAATGAAAATCAAGACATCCGCCACATCACGTCAGGACGGCTTCACGCTCACCGAGGTGCTGGTCGCGACCGCGATCTTCACCGTCCTGATGATCGCCGGTTTATTGATCTACGACCGCAGCAACCGCGTCTTCAAGAACAACGTCGAAGCGGCCGACGTGCAGCAGAGCTCGCGCGTCGCATTCGACAAGCTCGTCTCCGACGCGCGCATGGCGGGATTCGATTTCGACCGCGACGGCTTCCCCAACGGCTCGCTCGCCGCCACGTGGCAGGCCAGCTTCGCGTATCAGGTCGGCAATCTCATCCAGCCGGCCACGCCCAACGGCTTCACCTATCTTTGCATCCGAAGCGGCTACAGCGGCTCCGCACCGCCGTCCTGGCCCAACAGCGGAACGGTCACCGAGACGAATGTCCCGGCCGGGCAGATCGCGGCGCAGTGGCAGGAGAAGGAAGTCGTTCAATACCAGCAGCCGGACGAGCAGTTCGAATACATCAATCCGGCCGCAATGACGTTCCGCGCGAACTTCAATTTCGAGACCGCAACCGGACCGTGCGTGGTGAACCAGACCACGCCTTGTGAGAACGGACGCGAGCCCGCCCTCCAGACCAACCAGTTCCCCGTGGTGACGACCGCCAACAAGGAAATCGTCACGTACGCCCTCGTCTCCACGTCGGGCGATCCGAACGCCAATCAGGATCACATCAAGTTCTACGCCGACGTCAAAGGCGATCACCGCCGGGTCGAGCCGAGCACCAGGACCAAGGAAGATCTCATCGACATCTCCGGCGTCGATCTGACGAACAACTATCCGCCGTACACCCTGTACCGCATCACGCTCGCCGACAACGGAACCGCCGGATACGCCGTCGGCGATGCGGTGCGGACGCCGATCGCCGACAACATCCGCAGCCTCAAATTCCGCTTTTTCGCCGATACGGCAGCGACGTCCGCCAATGAGATCGGCCGCAATGGCTGCACGGTCTTCGACGCCGTCAACTGCAAGTTCCCGGCGACGGCCGTGGCCGACACGAACAATGATCAGTACGATCCGGTGAATCCCGACGCCGCCCGTTCCAATCGCGACACGCGTGCGGCCATCAAATCGGTCCGCATCGCTCTGGTCGGCATGAACGCCAGTCCCGATGCCGCCTATACCGAGCCGCTGGACGTGGCCAACGCGGCCGCGGCGGGGGCGACGAACGCCGTCAAGGCCGCCCTCCATTACCGCCAGTACGCGCTCGAATCGCTCGTCATTCCGCGCAACATGAACGAGCATGGAATGAAAGAGCTCGGGACCTTGCCGCCATCCGCGCCGACGCTCGATACCGTCTGCACCGGCGCCTGTAATGCCGTTTACCTGACTTGGGAACCGCCGTCGACCGGCGGATCGCCCGATACCTACAACATGCTCTATCAGCAGGGCACCTGCAACGGGCAGAACACCGATACCTATTCGATCGTCGAAGACGCCGGCAACAACGTCAGCGGCTATGTATCGAAGGTGCTCACGCCCGGGACCACGTGGCGCTTCGCCATCCAGGCCATCAACAAGTTCGGCCAGATCAATTCGGCGTGCAAACAGATCACCGTCCTCAATAACACGACACCGAGCGCGCCTGCCGACCTGACCGCCACCGGCAGCACCGTAGCCACGGAACAGACGAACCAGGTCATCCTCAAGTGGACACCGGTCAACACGAACAACCCGGCCGTGGAAGCGTGCGACGACGGCTCGACGCACACGTACACCGATCCGACCACGCACGTCGTCGGAACCATCCCGCCGGCCGAGCGGATCTACTACCGCATTTACCGCAGCCGGAACAGCACGTTCACCGTGCCGAGCGGATCGTCCCCCACGCTGCCGACGGGCGTCGTGCTGCTCCTCAACGAATTCTCGACCACGCAGCCGACGCTGGACGTCGACGGGAAACTGAAACTCGTCGATTCGCTGCTCGGCGATTGCCAGACCTATTACTACCGCATCCAGACCGTCAATTACTGCGCCCGCAATGCGACCTACAACGCGTCGAGCGACGCCACGAAGGCCATGAGCGTGTTCGATCCCAATCCGGCGGTCTCGCCGAATACCGGCCAGAACGGCAAGGCGACGACGACGCAGACACCGGCCAAGGTCCAGAACGTCTCGAAATCGAGCGAGTCCGGTGCCTTGATGACCGGCACGAGCTGCACGCAGGTTTCTCCGAATCCGTGCGCACTCACCATCCAGTGGGACCCGGTGGTGACCGACACGGCGAATCCGACGCAGCCGATCGCGGTCGATCAATATCGCGTCACCTGGGACCAGCTCAATGCCCAGGGCAACTTCGTGAACATCGGCACCGCCACCGTCAATGACGTGCTGCCGGTCAACTCGACCAAGTACACGATTCCGAATCTCGATCCGACGACCTCCTACCGCATCAAGGTCGAGGCGCTGAGCTGCAATGTCGGCGCGGCGTCCGATTACATGAACTGGCCGTGCGTCGGCGGGTTCCAGGGCGGCACCATTGCCGTGCAGGCGGCCACCGGTTACGGCGGCGGCGTCGGCATCAACAACAGCGCGGCGAACCCGGAGATCATCCAGTCGCCGGGCACGCTCACGGTCGTGACGAGCAACAACGTCACCGCCGTCAGCGCCACCGTCACGCAGGGGGCCACCGTCACCAGCGCCGGCGTCACCGGCTCGGGCAGGAACTTCTCCGTTGCCCTGCCGACGATCACCGACTCGGCGCTCGCCACCGATGCCGCGCGCGTGCACGTGACCGTGACCGACGTGAACGGCTGCAAGGAATCGACCGATTACTACGTCATGGACGAGCCGGCGCCTTCGTGCGCGCTCAAGGGCGTCGATCAGGACAGCACGGTGCTCGCGTACGACAAGGGCCAGGGCAAACCGAACCCCACCAGCACCATCACTCTGAAGAACACCTCGGGCAACGCGCTCATCCTCACCCGCATGACCATCAAGTGGGCGCCCAACGTGGCCAAGAACAACACGACCGGCAGTCTCGACAGCGTGAAGTTCTGTACCTCCGCCGGCTGCACCACGACGGCCACGCAGTCGGTGAACCAGAGCTGCGCCAATACCAACGCAACCTCGACCGCCGTCGTGACCGCCCCCACGAGCCCGTCGGGTGTCAATACCATCGCCGCCAACCAGACCGACTACACGATCGTCGTGAACTGGAACGGCAACATGAACCAGTCGCAGCCGGTCACCGGCATCTGCCTGACGTACACGACCCCGTTCGGCGACAGCCTGCGCTGCCAGATCTCGCCGAATTCAAGCAATACCTGCACTCTCGGAACGACGTCTTCGTGCCCGTAAGGTGGACTCGATGATCAAACTATTGAAACGCTCACGCTTCGAAAAAGGCTCGGCCCTGCTGGTCAGTCTCATGATCATGGTCGGCCTGTCTCTGCTCGGACTCGGCTTCGTGGCCATGTCGGAGACGGAGAGCTCGATCGCCACGAACCAGATGAATTACGTCCAGGCGCAGTCGGCCGCGGAAATCGGCGCCAAGACGGTCATCGAGATGTTCCAGGACGCGGCGTGGGCCCAGCGACGCGGCATGCTTCCGCAGAACCTGAGCAGCTTCAAGGCGACCCGAACGCTCAGCAGCTATACCGGCAAATACAAGGACAATGGCGGCCAGCTCCTGTTCGACACGCCATTCAAGGGGGCGGAGGTCCATAAGTTCTACGGCGACCTCGATTCCGCGGACGTCTGGATCGCGGACAACGTCACCAATGGAGCGCCGGGAACGGCCAATGCGGCGGCGACGACTTACCTCAATAACCTCAGCACGCTCATTTTCCCCGCCGCGCAGACCGGATCGGAACGGCTGCGGATCAGCGAGATCCGCGTCTATGCCCCTCCGGTGATCGGCGGCACGAAGATCAATTCGACGACGAACACGAACGGCTTCTGGGACGGGCAGAATCGCTACGGCGTGGCCACGATCCGCGTCACGGCGCAGAAGCTCGTCAATGGCAGCGTACGCGCCGAGCGCACGGTCAAGGCGGTCATCGCCGAGACCCCCTTCCCCACCGTCGACGGTGCGATCGAGACCTCGGGCTCGCTCGTCGGCTCCGGAAGTTTCAAGGTCTTCTGGGGAAAGGTCCTCTCGGAAAAAGATCTCGACCTCAAACGTCCCGCCATCGGCCTGCCGTGGTTCGACGCCCGCAACATCATGACCATCGAGTACGGCTACGACAGCACGTCGGAGTTCCAGTCGGGCTCGACGTACTTCAACGGTGACGTCGTGCATGCCCCGGCCGCTGCCATTCAGGCCGTCCCCGCCCTCGACAAGCTCGCCTTCAAGGCCAGCGGCTGCGCCGCGGCGTCCGGATGCAACAGCGTACCGGCGCAGAACACCGACTGGCCGACCACGCTCGGCGGCACCTTCAACAACGCCAGTGTCACCTGGACGGCCGTCCCCGCGCGGCAGTGGCGGTACGACTCCACGAACATCTACAGCAAGTACGCCTGGCTGTATCAGCTCACCGGCATCACGCTCGACGACCCGTGGCTGCATGCACGGTCGCGCGGAAACGTCACCTTCAACAATGCCAAGGATTTCCCCTGCGGCGACAGCGTCAATCCGCATCCCTGTGATTACGCCGACCCGCTGGACAATCCCGCTCTTCCGGTCACCACGCGGTATTCGAATTTCTTCCAGAAGCAGGTGACGACCGACAGCGGCTCGAAACCGGAGCGCCTCGAGGCCGTCTTCCCGACGATGGACTATCAGTTCTGGAAGTCGATCGCGTCGTCGAGCGCCAATACGCCGGAGAGCGGCATCTACTACTTCCGCTATGTCGACGATCCGTCTCAATGCACGGCCACACAGGTGAAGAACCTCAATTCACAGACGATCAAGTACCAGGGGCCGGGCGGCGTCGTCAAAGACATCACCGAATGGCTCAATGCCGCCAACGACTCCACCGGCAAGCCGGCCAATGGCCTCGGGCCGGGCTTCTATTTCTTCGATACCTGCAATGGCAAGAACCCGCAGTTCAACAAGGGCGGTACGCTGACTCCTGACGTCATCATCAGCGCCAATGTGTCGCGCAGCACGTTCCAGATGCAGGGCTATGTGTACCTCAATGCGAACTCGTTCGGCACGACCGGCCAGGGCAACCTCGCCGTCGACGACCTCTATGCACTGCCGGCCGAGCCGTATCGCGACGTCGGCTTCTACGAGGTCGATCCCGCGACCGGAAAGTTCCTGACCACCGGCGGCGCGCCTCTGCCGACCGGCAGTTTCTCGATCAAAGGCGCGGGCAACAATCAGTGGGACTTCCAGGACGTGAACAACAACGGCGTGTTCGACGTGTGGGTGAAGAACATCGCGCTGATGCCGGACGGCACCGCCCGGAAACGCCCCGACGGCACCGACCTTCCGAACCCGACGTACGTTCCGGTCCCGTATACCGAGGGCTGCAACATCCCGGATACGACGACGTTCCCGGTCGTCCCGGGAGCGAATCCCTGCTCCGAACCGCACGAGCCTTACCTGAACATCATTTATCCGACGCTGGGGAATCGCGAAGGCTCGCTGACGATCGGCTGGGGTCCGAACCCGGACGCGACGTACACCGACCTGATCGCGTCGAACTGGCGTCGTCCCAAGCTCCGCACCGGCGTCAATACCGCGGTGACGTGCCGCGCGGCGACGGCCGCCGCCGACTGCACGTCGAACGCATATGACTCGCCGAACGGCGGCAGCGGCGGTCTCGTGACCATCGACCCGATCCTCTACGGCGCGATCTACAACGAGGGCGGCTACAACGCCGGCGGCAACGCCCGCTACTACGGCGCCATGCTCATGCGCGGCGATTTCACCGGCAACGGCACCCCGGACGTTTTCTTCGACGAATGCCTCGCCACCGGTTGCCTCGAGAAACAGCTCAAGATGCAGCGCGTAATGATCACGTCGATGGAAACCGACACCACGCAATAAAGGACAAAAATGCGGGGGGGCGGGTTCTCCGACCCGCCCCTACTTCCTCATGCGTGCTAGACTCGAATCGTGGCAAAGACAACCATCAAAGGCAGATTTGCGACCGCTGCTGATGCCGCTACCGTTCATGGCATTTCGCCTGCGCGACAGGAGTGGCTGGATCGAGAAGTCGAGAGAGCGACTGCCGACGTGGTCATTTACGCCGTCCCATCCCAACGCACTTCCGTAGCAGTCGGCACGGCCAAACGAAAGAGCGCTTCTCGTAGCACACGAAGCCGTGCGAAGCAATCCGCTAAGACCGTACGCCTACCCGCCAGGAAATGACCTCGGCGGTCACTTCACCCGTCGCGTTCATCAACATGCCTTACGCGTCGAGGTATGAGCGCGTATACCTAGCCTTCATTGCCGGCTTAGCCGGTTTCGGCATGATCCCCACTGCGGCGGTGAAGGATCCTTCCAGTCAGTTCCAACTCGATCGAATCTTCAACCTGGTAGCGAGCTCGGATTACTCGTTTCATGATTTGTCTCACATGGCGCTGGATCGTACACGGCCTCGCACGCCCAGATTCAATATGCCATTTGAGCTGGGGCTCGCTGTCGCCACTGCTCGTCTGAAGAATCCTCTTCATCAGTGGTTCGTCTTCGACACAGAACGATTTCGTGTTGCCAAGGCACTGAGCGATTTGGGTGGGATAACCGTTCGTGTTCATGATCGTTCGGCGGAAAGTGTGCTGCGTTGCCTCGTGAATGCTCTCGATCGAGAGGATCGGAAACCAACGCTACGACAGCTCGAGCTCGTCTTTGCCGCCGTTCAACGAGTGGCCCGTCGGTTAAAGCGTGATCTGGGCCGTGACTTGTTTGATGCGCGTCCTTTTGGGGAACTCTCGTATGCGGCTTTAGACGCGGCAGCGCGATTTGTTGGCTGAAAAAGCGTTGATCCTTCTTAGAGCGAACGCACAGGTCCGTCCGCACCGTACGCCCCCTCACCGCTTCCGTTCCACCTCGCGGATCACATCCGCGGCTTCGACGCCGAGGACTTTGGCCAGACGGAGCACGGCGGTGAGTGTGGGGACGTTTTCGCCGCGTTCGAGGAAGCCGAGATAGGTCGGATTCATGTGCGCTTTGCGGCCGAAGTCGGCGAGCGTCCAGCCGTGCTCCTCGCGCAGGCGGCGGACGATCGCGCCGAATTGCTTCGCATTGCGATCGGGCACTCTCCGGCGCGGCATGAAACCATGTTAGGACGGATGCAAGCGAGCGGCGATCACAATCGTGTGTCCATGGCTCACGTCGATCAGTCGGCGCAAAGGGTCCTCTGTGAGCCGTGGACACATGCATGCGTCCGGCGATGCGGACCGTGTGTCCGTGGTCAATGACCAACGTGACGCTCCGACACCTCGGCGCCTGAAATGCAGGCGCGCATGCGCTCGCCGCACGCATCCATGTGTCCACGGCTATAATTCCACCGTCCATGGCCCTCTTTACATCCGACACGAAAGACGCGCTGAAGAAGCTCTCCGCGAAGGCGTACGAATCGACCGACGAGCGTGACGCGCTGCTGGCGAAAGTTGCGGCGGCCGAGGGGTTGAAAGCGAGCGATGTCGTCTGGATGCTGTTCCGTCCCGACCGCGCGCTGCGCGACTGGGGGGCGGCGTGGCTGAAGAAGCAGAACTCGCCCGACCTGCTCGACGCGTTTCTCATGGAATCGCGCGGCAAACCGGACCAGGCATTCCGCGCGGCGGCGGCCGGCATCAACGCCATGCGCATCATCGGCATCGAGAGCCGGCTCCTGCAGCTCGTTTCCGCGACGCCGACGAACAAGGAGTTCGGCGAGATCCAGGAATTCGGACGGAAGCTCGCCACCGAGATGACGCCCACGCCCGCGCTCGCGCCGGTGCTGTGGCAGATGCTGACCAACGCCACGCCCGACGAGCAGATCGTCTACCTCGGGCGCCTGGCCACGCTCGAATTCGACGACAAGAGCGTCGTCCGCTGGCAGAACATCGTCAAAACCGAAGAAGGGGCGCCGCGCGACAAGGCGCTCGAAGTGCTCGCCGAGCGCGCACCGCTCTCCTCGCTCGACCTCTTCATCCAGCACCTGCCGCACGCCGGCTACACGGTGCAGCAGAAACTGGCCGACGCGCTGGCACGCGCGGCCGAGAGCAAGCCGGCCGAGGTGACGGCGAAGCTGCTGCCGTTCGTCGCGGCCGACAATCCGGGGACGCGCAACGCCGTCCTCTCCGTCCTCGCGCGCACGCCCGACCGCGAGGCGGTGGCGCGGCAGTACATCATCTTCTCGCGCGGGCTGGCCGGCTTCGTCCGCGACCGCGCGCTCGACGCCCTGCGCACCTTCGGCGACGCCTTCATCGAGCCGGTCATCTCATTATTAGATGATGAGGACGAAGACGTCCGCGCCGCCGCCGTGCAGGTGGCCAGCCTCATCGGCGATCCGCGCGCGGTGCCGGGAACGATCCGCCTGCTGCAGGACACCGACTGGTGGGTGCGCATCGCCGCGGCCGACATGCTCGGCCACATGAAGGACGCGCGCGCCGTCGAGCCGCTGGTCAACTCGCTGGCCGACCCGGAAGTGAAGTGGGCGGCGATCGAAGCGCTCGGCCGCATCGGCGATCCGCGCGCGCTCAACGCCCTCGGGCGGATGCTCGCCGATCCGCTGCCGGACGTGCGGATCGAAGTGATGATGGCGTTGCAGCACTTCCAGCATCCCAGCATTCCGCAGATCCTGACCAAGATCGCCGGCACCGATCCCGACCGCAACGTGCGGCAGAAAGCGATCGACATCCTCGACGCGATGCAGAGCTCGGGCGCCGCGCAGGTGGCCGACCTCGCGGCGGTGCGCAGCGCCGCGCTCGCCGCGCGCTCCACGGCCGGCGAGCCGCGCCTCAACACGCTGCTGATCGCGACGCGCAACCAGAGCGGCTCCGACTTCCACCTCAGCGTCGGCCAGCCGCCGATCGTCCGCCTCGCCGCGGACCTGCTGCGCGTGCAGGCGCCGCCGTTCACGCCGGAAGACACCGAGGCGATGATCAGGGAAGTGCTGACGGAGAAGCAGTGGGAGACGCTGCAGCAGACGTATCAGCTCGACTTCTCGTACTCGATCCCGAACGCGGGGCGGTATCGCGCCAACGTCTTCTACGATCACCGCGGCTATCACGGCGTCTTCCGTGTGATCGCCGAGCGGCCGCCGACGATCACCGACCTCGGCATGCCGCCGCAGCTCGCCGAGATCGCCGACTACCACCAGGGCATCGTCATCATCTGCGGGCCGTCGGGCTCCGGGAAGTCGACCACGCTCGCGGCGCTGGTGAACCTCTTCAACGAGACGCGCAACGACCACGTGATCACGCTCGAAGACCCGATCGAGTTCGTCCATCCGTTCAAGAACTGCCTGATCAACCAGCGCGAAGTCGGCGCGCACACGCAGAGCTACGCGCGTGCGCTGCGCGCGGCGCTGCGCGAAGACCCCGACGTGATCGTCATCGGCGAGCTGCGCGACAACGAATCGGTCGCGCTCGCCCTGACCGCCGCGGAGACCGGCCACATCGTCCTCGGCACGCTCAACTCCACCAGCGCGCCGAAAGCGCTCGACCGCATCATCTCCAGCTTCGCCGTCGACGAGCAGCCGCAGATCCGCGCGTCGCTCTCCGAGTCGCTCAAGTACGTCATCGCGCAGCGCCTGCTGCCGGCGAAGGGAGCACGGAGGCAGGTCGCGGCCTACGAGGTGCTGAAGGGGACGACGAACATCGCCAACATGATCCGCGACGAGAAGACCTACCAGATCTACTCGGCGATGCAGATCGGCAAGCAGCAGGGGATGCTGACGTTCGACGACACGCTCAAGGACCTCCTCCGCCGCAACGAGATCACGCCGGAGACGGCGTACCTCGCGGCGATGAAGAAGGAGGACTTCGAGTCGCTCGTGCCGGCGGACTTCATTGAGAGTGCGTGGAGCAGATAGCAGGGGGCAGATAGCAGATAGCAGGGAGACCGGGCGCGGTTGGGCCTGCTATCTGCTATCTGTCATCTGCTATCTGTCGGACCGGAATCGCACGCCGACCCCCGCCGTTGTACTCGGCGCTTCGGAAACGCCCGGAAATGCAGAACTTTCGCGTGCGTGGCCCGTCCCACAACCGGAGCCCGGAAAACAGCTGATGCCCGAATTCATCGTACGAGTCGGAACGCCGGAAGGCGAAGTGGTGGAGCGCACCGTGCAGGCGGCCTCCGCCCGCGCGGCGTCGGAAGAGCTGCAGCGCCAGGGGATGCACGTCTTCGAGGCGAAGCGCGGCACCTTCTCGCTGCGCGACCTCATCCCGCGCGGCCGGCGCGTCATCTCCACCGAGCGCTTCCTCCTCTTCAACCAGGAGCTGCTGGCGCTGGTGAAGGCGGGCCTGCCGATCATCCAGTCGTTCGACATCATGCTGGAGCGGCAGAAAGACCTCCGCTTCCGCGAAGTGCTCACCGAGATCCGGGAGAAGATCAAGTCGGGCGTGGCGCTCTCCGACGCCTTCTCCTCGTTCGGCGACATGTTCCCGCCGATCTACTCGACCTCGCTCCGCGCCGGCGAGCGCTCGGGCGACCTGGAAGGCGTGCTGCGCCGCTTCCTCCGCTACCAGAAGATCATCGTCAACCTGCGCAAGCGGGTGGTCGGCGCACTGATCTATCCGGCCGTACTGATCACGCTGTCGATCGCCATGGTCGTCATCATGTTGACCAAAGTCATCCCCAAGTTCATCGAGTTCTTCGCCGGCTTCGGCGCGGAGCTGCCGCCGATCACGCGGATGGCCATCGCCTTCAGCAACGCGCTCAACGATCACTTCTGGATCATCGCCGGCGCGCTGATCGTGATCGTCGTCGGCGGGCGGAAGTGGATCAAGACCACGGGCCAGATGGCGTGGGACCGCTTCAAGCTGCACATCCCGCTGGTGGGCGGCATCCTCCACCGTTTCGCCATCATGCAGTTCACGCAGTCGCTGGGGACGCTCCTCGGCGGCGGCACGCCGATGGTGCCGGCCATCGAGATCGCCTCGCAGTCGGTGACCAACAAGGACATCTCCACGAAGATCTTCTCCGTGGTGCAGAACGTGCGCGAGGGGGAGCCGCTGTGGCGCTCGCTCGAGCACACCGCGGCCATGAGCGACCTCGCGGTGGAGATGATCAAAGTGGGCGAATCGACCGGCGCGCTGACGGAAATGCTGAGCAACGTCAGCGAGTTTTACGACGAAGAAATCGAAGCAAGACTCTCCCGGCTGGTGGCGGCGATCGAACCGATCATTCTCGTGATCATGGGGATCGTCATCGCGCTGCTGCTCTATGCGTTTTATCTACCCTTGTTCCAGCTGTCGACGGTGGGACAGCAATGAGGAAAGTTGTTGAGTTATTGAGTTATTGGGTTGTTGAGTCAAGGCAACCGAACAACCCAACAACCTAACAACCCAACAACCAACTATGGCTAGCGATCCTCGCACTCTCCTGAAGAACGCCGACGTCACCGGCGAAGCGGCGCGCGCGCAGCGCGTGGCCGAGCAGTACGGCTTTCCGTTCGTCGACCTGGAGCACTTCCAGATCGACCATCAGCTGTTCCAGGACGTTCCGCTGGACCTGATGATCCGGTACCAGTTCCTGCCGGAGAAGCGGGAGAACGGGCACATCGCGGTCGTGGTCGGCGATCCGACCGACGTCCTCAAGCTCGACGAGCTCGAGCTGCTGCTCGGCGCGCCGCTGAAGGTCAAAGTGGCCTCCCCCGCGGCCATCCGCGACAAGCTCCAGAAGTCGGAATCGACGCAGCGCGTGCTCGACGAAGCCACCGAAGGCTTCCGCATGCAGCTCGTCGGCGAGAACGAAGAAGGCGAAGAGACGCTGACGATCGACACGATCACGCAGGCCGACACCTCGCCGATCATCAAGCTCGTCGACTCCATCGTCTTCAACGCCATCCAGCGCCGCGCCTCGGACATTCACATCGAAACGCGCGACAACGAGGTCGTGGTCAAGTACCGCATCGACGGCGTCCTCTACGAAGCGCTCGAGCCGATCGACAAGCGCCATCACTCCACGATCATCAGCCGTATCAAGGTCATGTCCGAGCTCGACATCGCCGAGAAGCGCGTCCCCCAGGACGGCCGCTTCAAGCTCCGCATCACCGGCCGCACCATCGACTTCCGCGTCTCCATCGTCCCCACCGCGCACGGCGAGGACTCGGTCATCCGTATCCTCGACAAGGAGTCGATGAACTCGGAGTTCAAGAACCTCCGCCTCGACGTCCTCGGCTTCGATGAGGAGATGCTCCACAAGTTCCGCAAGTTCATCAAGGAGCCGTACGGCATGGTGCTGGTCACCGGCCCCACCGGCTCGGGCAAGACGACCACGCTCTACGCCGCGCTCTCCGAGATCCAGACGCCGGAAGACAAGATCATCACCATCGAAGATCCGGTCGAGTATCAGCTGCGCGGCATCACGCAGATCCCGGTCAACGAGAAGAAGGGTCTGACCTTCGCCCGCGGACTGCGCGCCATCCTCCGCCACGACCCCGACAAGATCATGGTCGGCGAGATCCGCGACGAGGAGACGGCGGCCATCGCCGTGCAGTCGGCCCTCACCGGCCACCTCGTCTTCACCACCGTCCACGCTAACAACGTCGTCGACGTCCTCGGCCGCTTCCTCAACATGAAGGTCGACCTCTACAACTTCGTCTCGGCCCTCAACTGCGTGCTCGCGCAGCGCCTCGTGCGCCGCATCTGCGATCACTGCAAGCATGAGGTGAAGTACAACGAGGCGATGATCGCGGAGTCGGGACTCGACCCGAAGCAATACCTCGATCACACGTTCTACGAGGGAGCGGGCTGCCTGGAGTGCAACGGCACCGGCTTCCACGGACGACAGGCCATCAACGAGCTGCTCGACCTCTCCGACCGCATCCGCACCATGATCCTCGACCGCCGTCCGGCCTCGGAGATCAAGAAGGCGGCGCACGACGAGGGGATGATCTTCCTCCGCGAATCGGCCCTGAAAAAAGTACTGGAGGGAGCGACGACCTTGCGCGAGATCAACAAGGTCACGTTCGTCGACTGATATGCCGCGCTCCTTCCCACCCGACGTCATCGTCCTCGACACCGACTCGCTCGTGCACGCGCGCCTCGGCCGCGGCAAGGCGAATCCGCAGATCGTGCAGGCGAAGAGCTACCGGCTCGCGGCCGACACGTTCGTCAACGCCGTCGTCACGCCCGAGCTGGCAAACGAAGGCGCACTGGCCGAGACCCTGCGCCGCGTGAAGATGGAGACCGGCAACAAGTGGCAGCGCGTGTCGCTGCTCCTGCCCGACTCCTGGTTCCGCATCAACATCATCGACCTGCCGTCGCTCCCCGACCGCACGAACGAGGCGATGGAAGTCGTCCGCTGGAGTCTCAAGCGCACCCTCCCCATCCCGCCCGACTCGCTGCGCATCACCTGGTCGGTTCTCTCGCGCACGCCGAACAGCGTCAAAGTGCTCGTGGTGAGCGCCGTCGAGAAGTCGCTTGCAAGTATCGAGAAGGTTTTCACGTCCTCGGGACTCGAGGTGATTCTCATCGAGCCGATCGGTCTCAACATCTGGAACGCCGTCGCCGTCCGCGAAGCGGTGACGACGAACGACCGCCTCTTTCTCTACCTGCGGGAGCACGAGTTCACCACCGCCGTCTTCCGCGGCGAGGAGCCGCTGTTCATCCGCTCGCGCAACCTCGGCGGCGAGCGGACGCTGGAGCAGGAGATCCGCCTTTCCGCCAGCTACCTTCGCGACAACCTCGGCACGCAGACCATCGAGCAGTGCTACGTCGCCGGGAGCGGCATCAATGCTGACGTCGCCGGCGTGCTGGCGCAGGAATTCGCCGCGCCGGTGCGCACGCTGCAGCTGCGCGAGTTCGCCGAGCAGACGCCGTCCGACATCTATGGCATCGATGCCGAGCTGACGGCGTGCACAGGAGTGTTCACCGGGTGAAACCGATCCATCTCAACCTCGCCAAGCGTCCGTACGAGGACAAGCGGCTCTTCATCACGACGGTGGTCGGCATCTCGATCATCATCGCCGCGCTCCTCTTCACGAACATCGACACCTACCTGCGCTACCGCGTGCAGACGCAGACCACGCGCTCCACAATCGCCGCGCTCGACGCGCAGGCCGAACAGGAGCGCCGCCGCACCGACACGCTGAAGCAGCAGCTCTCGCGCATCGACGTCGCGTCGCTGGCGAAGCAGACCTCGTTCATCAACGCGCAGCTGGCGCAGCGGGCCTTCTCCTGGAGCGAGCTCCTCGACCACCTCGAGGCGGTGCTGGCGGACGACGTCCGCGTCACCTCCATCGCTCCTTCCTTCATGCCGGACGGCAGGGTCATGCTCAACATGGCCGTGGAAGCGAAGACGCCGGACGGCCTCGTCGACATGCTGCAGCGTTTCAACCGCGACCCGCATTTCATGAATCCGTTCCCGTCGAACGAGACCGCCGTGCCGACGGGCGGCTACCGCATCACGCTGACGGTCGAGTACAAGCCCACGTCCATCACCAAAACGGCGGCGGTGCAGAAATGATCTGGCGTGAGAAGCAGCTGCTGCTGGTGGTGCTGGGGATCCTGCTGATCGCCAACCTCGTCTACTTCTTCACCTACCGCGTGCAGTTCGAGGCGCGGCTGGAAGACTACGCGGCGCGCGCCGAGCAGAGCCAGGCGCGGCTCGACGTGGCGAAGTCGCAGCGCATCGCGGCGGAGCGGGAGCTGGCCGCGTATCGCAAGGTGCAGCAGGACATCAAGGACGTCTACGACAACCGCTGGTCCACCGAGGCCGCGCGGCTCGCGCCGCTGATCGAGGAAGTGAAGCGGCTCGCCGTCGTCAGCCAGCTCGTGCCGCAGACGTACTCGTTCGCGCACCTCAACGGCGCGCCGGAAGCGTCCACCGTCGCCATCACGTTTTCCGTGCAGGGGACGTATCAGCAGGTGCGGCGGCTCATCAACCTGCTCGAGCTTTCGCAGCAGTTCGTCATCGTCGACCAGATCGCCCTCACCAACAACGCCGAGGGGGCCTTGACGATGAACCTGCATGTGAAGACGCTGTTCCGCAACACCGAAGCACCGACGCCCCCCCGCGCGTCAAATCGAACGCTGTGATGGATTGGATGAACTGGAAAACCTGGACAATCGCGGGCGTCGTCATCATTGCCCTGTTCGCGATCTACACCTTTGCTTCACCCGACTTCCCGCTCGCCGGGAAGGAGGACCCGATCGCGTCGGCCGAGCAGACGACGTCGCGCAGCACGCGTCCCGTGACCGCGGTGACGCCGGTGCCGGGTGTCGATCCGATTCACTTCGAGTGGCTCGATGCGCAGGCCGGCAGCTACAAGAGCGACCGGAACCTTTTTTCGTACAAGGAGCCGCCGCCTCCTCCGCCGCCGCCTCCGCCGAAGCCGCCCCCACCGCCGCCCGACAAAGACAAGGACGGCATTCCTGATTTCAAAGACAACTGTCCGGACAAGTTCAACCCGGACCAGCTGGATGTCGATCGCAACGGCATCGGCGACGCGTGCCAGACCACGCCCGTCATCCCGCCGCCGCCACCGCCTCCGGTTCCGCCGCAGTTCAACTACAAGTACATCGGCACGTTCGGCTCGCCGTCCGCGCCGCTCGCCACGTTCGTCAATGGCGACGAGATCATCAATGCCCGCGTCGGCGACACCATCGCCGGCAAGTTCGTGCTGCGCAACATCGGCATCGAATCGGTCGAGATCGGCTTCGTCGGCTTCCCGAATGACGTGACGCGCCGTATCCCTTTGGGCCAGTAGTTCGTCAGAAAGACAACATATGAAGACACTGAAGACCGCAACGGCCGCATTCGCCCTCGCGCTGCTGGTGTTCTCGTGCGCCAGCTACAACGCGTACGAGAAGGCGCAGACCGCCGAAAAACTACTCGACTGGGATCAGGCGGTCGAGCAGTACCAGAAAGCGCTGGAGCTCGATCCGGACAACATCCAGTTCCGGATGGGACTGCAGCACGCGAAGCTCGAGTCGTCGCGCGTCCACTTCGAAAAAGGGAAGAGCCTCCGCAGCGCGGCGGCCAACGCGACCGGCAGCGAGCAGTACCGCCTCGCCGAGCTCGCGGCAACCGAACTGCAACTCGTCGTCAAGCTCGATTCGACGAACCAGTACGCGGCCGTCGAGCTGGGGAAAGTCGTGCAGATCATCCAGGACGCGGAGCACGCCGCCGATCACAACTCGATCGAGGAGCGGAAGAAGCGGGCCAAGGCGAACATCTCCAAGACCCAGCCGCCGCAGCTCAATCCCGCATCCGACCAGCCGATCTCGCTCAGCTTCCCGCGCGAGACTCCGGTCAAGGACATCTACCGCGCCCTCGGCAACGCCTTCGGCATCAACATCATGTTCGACCAGGCGGTCAAGGACGACCGCATCTCCATCGAGCTGAAGGACGTCACCGCGCAGGCCGCGCTCGAGCGCGTGATGCAGGCCGCCGGGCACTTCTACAAGACGCTCGACGAGCACACCATCATCATCATCCCCGACAACCCGCAGGCCCGCCGCGACTACGAAGACCTCGTGATCCGCACGTTCTATCTCTCCAACGGCGACGCCGAGCAGGTGACGAACGTCGTCCGGACGATGATCGAGGCGCGCAACGTCTTCCCGCTCAAGGCGCTCAACGCGATCACCATCCGCGACACGGCCGACAAGGTGCGCATCGCGGAGAAGATCATCGAGGCCAACGACAAGGCGAAGGCCGAGGTCGTGGTCGACGTCGAGCTGCTGCAGCTCGATCTGCTCAAGGCCCGCAAGATCGGCGCGCAGTTCACCAACTCCTACTCCGCCTCGTACCTCGGGCCGGACGGCAAGGCGGTCGGGACGTTCACCCTCGACCAGTTCCGCGACCTCTCCGCGCAGGGTCCGGATGCGAACCGCCAGAGCGACGGCTCGACCGCGTTGCGCCCCACGCCCGCGCTGCTGAACTTCACCGTGCCGTCGATGACGTATGACTTCATGAAGCAGGCGACCGACTCGGAGCTGCTCGCGAATCCGGAGCTCCGGATTTCCGAGGGTGAGAAGGCGACGCTGCACATCGGCCAGCGCATCCCGGTGCCGGTGTCGACGTTCAACTCCATCACCACCGGCACGGGCGGCGGCGCCGTCGCGCCGGTGACGTCGTTCCAGTACCAGGACGTCGGCATCAAGGTGTCGATCGAGCCGCGCGTGCACCACAACCGCGAGGTCACGCTGAAGCTGACGGTCGAAGTCTCGAACGTCGGCGGCAACGTCTCCGCGGGCGAGGGGCAGCCGTCGCAGCCGATCATCGCCACGCGCACGATCGAGTCGACGATCCGCCTCAAAGACGGCGAGACCAACTTCCTCGCCGGCCTCATTCAGCGCAACGAGAACACGACCACCGACAAGATCCCCATCCTCGGCGACATCCCCATCATCGGCCGCCTGCTGTCGCACGAAGACAAGCAGCACACCTCGACCGATCTCGTGCTGACGATGACGCCGCACATCATCCGCATCCCCGACATCACGGATGACGACATGGCGCCGATGTGGGTCGGCACGCAGAACAACCTGACGTTCCGCGGCGTCTCGCCGCGCATCGAGTCGCAGTCTTCGGGCGATCCGTTCTCCGTCCCGGCGCAGTTCCAGGGACGGCAGCTCGCGCCGGACGGCGAGCCGGGCAACTACATCATTCCGGATGCGACGAACCCCGCGCCGGTGAAGGGCCGCGTGCAGGGAAGCGCACCGACGAACGTCTTCGGACCGCAGCCGGCCACACCGCCTCCGCCGCCTCCGCAGCAGCAGAACCCGGAGCTCGGCTCGGCCGAGCAGCCGAAGTCGCAGCCCGCTTCGCCTGCGCCGGTAAAGGCCGCGTCGCTGGCGGCGCTGCGCCTCGCGCCGCGCATCGAGCCGCAGCCGTCGAACCTGGCCATCAAGCCGGGTGAAGAGAAGGTGTGGAACATCGTCGGGATGGACACCGAGGGGCTGCAGGCGAACAACATCACGATGCACTACGACCCGAACGCGCTGTACGTCGAGGACGTGCAGTTCGGCACGGCCGTGCTGATCGATCCGAAGACGCCGCCGATCGCGAAGATCGACCGCGAAAAGGGTTTGATCACGCTCTTCTCCAGCACCGGCAAGCCGCTCGTCTTCCGCTCCGGCGGCGAGGTGGCCAACATCCGCGTGCACGGCGGCATGAGCGGCGACACGATCCTCGTGCTCGACGATCCGGGCCTGCGCAACGCCAGCGGCGTGGCGGTCGAGTCGGCGATCTCGGGCGCGAGAGCGAGAGTGGAGTAACTCATGCGCCGCGCTTCCCAGAATGGCTTCACGATCGCCGAACTGATCACGGTCGTCGGCATCGTGGCCATCCTCGCCTCGATCGCGTTGCCGGTGGCCAGCTTCGGCATCCGGCGGCAGAAGGAGATCGAGCTGCGGGAGAAGCTGCGCAAGATCACCGAAGCCATCGACCGGTATCACGACCTGCGGCTGGCCCAGCCGCCGAACAACATCAAGGCTCCGCCCGACCTCACCGTCGGCGCGTATCCGAAAGATCTCGAAGAACTGACCAAGCCGATCGAGCTGTCGAGCGGCAAGAGCATCCGTCTGCTGCGCACGCGCGACCTCATCGATCCGATGACCGGCAAGTCCGACTGGATCACGCTCGCCGACACCGACGAGCCGGATGCCGTCGGCAGCAGCGGCGGCAGCAAGAACGTGTTCGAAGTCCGCTCGAACTCGCACGCGCTCTCGCTCGACGGCAAGACGCACTACAACGAATGGTGAATCCGATGGAAACGATGAACGTTTGCAGTTCGCAGTTGGCAGTTCGCAGTCGGCGGGAATCGTCTCCTGCCCACTGCCAACGGTCCACGGCGAACGAGTCCGGCTTCACCCTCATCGAGCTGCTCGTCGTCGTCACGATCATCGGCATCCTCGCCGGCATCGCCATCGTCAACGTCCGCGGCGCGCAGAAGAAGGCGCAGGAGGCCGCGCTGCGCGCCGACCTGCACGAGATGCGCAAGGCCATCGACGACTACTACGCCGACAAGCAGAAGTTCCCCGCCGACCTCAAGGAGCTCGTGCCGCACTATCTCCGCGCCATCCCCAAGGACCCGATCACGAAGAGCGACGATTGGGAGACCGTGCAGAACCAGCCCGGCACCGAAGACTCCCCCGCCCCCGAGCCGACCGAGGCCGAGAAAGCGGGCAATGAAGGAGGGGCGGCCGGCATCGTCGATGTGAAGAGCAAGGCCAAGGGGAAGACGCAGGACAATGTCCCGTACGACCAGCTGTGATCGGGGTTGCGAGGTGGCGCGGTTGCGAGGTGGCGCGGAGGTAACCCGCGCGCGCTCCGCGAAACCGCGAAACCGCGCAACCGCGCAACCCAGTCCCCAGTCCGGCTTCACCCTCGCCGGCGTGCTCGTGATCATGACCATCATCGCAGTCATGGTCGCCTACACCGTGCCGCGGCAGTGGTCGATCGCCATGAAGCGCGATCGCGAGAAGCAGACGATCTTCATCATGAAGCAGTACGCGCGGGCCATCACCGCGTGGCAGCTCGCGCACGGCGGACTCCCGGTCACGCTCGATCAGCTGAAAGAAGCACGCAGCCCGCGCCTGCTGCGCGGCCCGAAGGCCGAGTGGGCCGATCCGATGACCGGCAAGGTCGACTGGATCCTCGTCCCGCCGCAGGCCGCCGCGCAGGGGACGCCGGGCGCGCCGTTGCCGTCGACGTCGACCGGCTGGGGCGGCAGCGGCTACTCCATGCGCGGCGCGAACAATCCCAATTCCGCCGGCGGTACCGCCCCCCCGACCACCGGCACGACCGCGACCTCCGCGACGACCGACACCACCGGCAGCACCGGTCCCAACGGCGCGAAGACCTCGCCGAAGGACTACAAAGGCCCGTTCGTCGGCGTCCGTCCCAACGTCAGCGGCGAGTCGTACATGGTGCTCAACGGCGCCGACCAGTACGAAAACTGGATGTACACGATCAACGACCTCAAGGCGGAGATCGACGCCCGCAACATGGGACTCACGATGATGAGCCAGTGGCGGTGATCCACCTCACGCCCGCCCTCCCGTAACCCCGACACAATCGCCCTGATGTTCCGCCGGTTTCTCCTCGCGATCGCGCTCCTTCTCGCCACGCTGCCGCTGTTCGCCGGCACGCCGGTGCAGGGCGGACCGATCCCCGTGCCGCTGCCGCTCTTTCCGCCGAACAACTGGTGGAACACCGACGTCTCGGCGGCGCCGACCGACTCCAACGGCGACGCGTTTCTCACATGGATCGGCAAGACGAAGGGGCTGCATCCCGACTTTGGCGGCGATGCGGGCGGCGGCGACATCTACGGATTTCCGTTCATCATCGTCGACGGCAGTCAGGCCAAAAAGACCGTCGACTTCAGCGACGGCTGGCCCGATCAGAGCGACGGCGTCGACCACAACACGAACCAGTCGTTCCCGTTCTATCCGATCCCCGATCAGGCCATCACGCAGAACGGCTGGGTGGAGGGCGGCCAGCCGGGCAACGTCGACCAGCGCAACACGGAAGACCGCCACGTCCTCATCGTCGACAAGACGAACGACACGCTCTACGAGCTGTACAACGTCTGGTTCAACGGCACACAGTGGCAGGCCGCGTCGGGCGCGTACTTCGACATGAAGACGAACAACCGCCGGCCCGATACCTGGACCTCCGCCGATGCGGCCGGCCTCGCCATCCTGCCGGGCCTCGTCCGCTACGACGAGGTGGCCGGCCCCGACGAGATCCGCCACGCGTTCCGCTTCACCACCCGCTCCTCGAACGGCTACGTCTTCCCCGCCTCGCACGACGCCGGCTCGACCAGCGGCGCGCCGCCGATGGGCTTCCGCCTGCGCCTCAAAGCGAGCAAGGACATCTCGTCGTTTCCGGCCGACGTGCAGAAGATCTTCCGCGCGATGAAAAAGTACGGCCTGATCCTCGCCGACAACGGCACCGACATGTACATCAGCGGCGCCTACGACACGCGCTGGAACAACGACGTACTGAACCCCGCCTTCTCCGCGCTGAAGGTCAGCGACTTCGAGGTCATCCAGCGCGGCTGGGCACCCTCGGTTTCACTCGTGATCGCGATCTCGTCCGCGGTCGGCGCCGGCGACGCGACGACCGCGACCATCACCGCGTACGACCCCAGCTACAACGTGGCCACCGGCTACCGCGGCACGCTGCACTTCACCTCGACCGACGGCGCGGCGACGCTGCCGCTCGATTACACGTTCACCGCCGGCGACGCCGGCACACACACCTTCACCGGCGGCTTCACGCTGCGCACGCCGGGGAGCGTGATCATCACCGCGACCGACACCGTCGCGCCGACGATCACCGGCTCGCAGCGCGTGACGGTCGGTCCGCCCACACCCACCGGCCTCACCGCCACGGCGACGAGCCCGACCCACATCGACGTCTCGTGGACCGCCTCCGCCGGCGCGACGCAGTACGAGCTGGTGCGCGCCTCGGCATCGAGCGGCGGCTTCACCACGAGCGTTCTCCTGAACACGACGTCGTACGGCGAGACGGTCGCCGCCGGCGGCGCCTACGTCTACAAGGTCCGCGCAATCGACTCCGCCGCCCGCAGCTCGGCGTTCAGTATTCCCGACACCGCCGCCGCCCGCCTCTTCACCGACGATCCGCTCGTCATCCACGCGACGCGCATCAAGGCCGCGCACGTGCAGGAGCTCCGCGACGCGATCAACGCCCTCCGCATCACCGCCGGCCTCACCGCCGCATCATTCACCGATCCCGCGCTGACCGGCATCCCGATCAAGGCCGCGCACATCAACGAGCTCCGCTCCGCCCTCGCCCCCGCCCGCGCAGCGTTCGGCCTCCCCACGACCGCCTTCACCGATCCAACGCTGACAGTGCGAAGCAGCATCGTGAAAGCCGCCCACATCCAGGAACTCCGCGCCGCCCTGAAGTAGCTCAATCGCTGAACAGCTGAACAGCTCGCTCGCTCAACAGCTAGAATCCCCGCAATGATCGACCGCATCGTCCTTCCTTCCGGCCTCACCATCCTCATCGAGACCCTGCCGTACGTCCGGTCGGTGGCGCTGGGCTATTACCTCCGCAGCGGATCGGCGGTCGAATCCGTGGAGCACGGCGGCGCGTCGCATTTCCTCGAGCACCTCGTCTTCAAAGGCACGGCCCACCGCACGACGACCGAGATCGCGCAAGTCATCGATATCCTCGGCGGCGACGTCGATGCCTTCACCGGCAAGGAGTACACGTCGTTCTACGCGCACGTGCTCGACGAGCAGGTGGAGACGGCGCTCGAGCTCCTCACCGACATCGTCACCTCGCCCCGCTTCACGGACGAAGACCTGGAGATGGAGCGCCGCGTGATCCTCGAGGAAATCAAGATGGTCGAGGACACGCCGGACGACCTGGTCCACGAGATCTTCGTCACGGCGTTCTGGCCCGACCATCCGCTCGGCCGCCCGATCCTCGGCACGGAAGAAACCGTCACCCGCCTGCAGCGCCAGCAGATCGAGGAGCATTACGGCGAGACGTTCCATCCGACGAACCTGATCTTCTGCGCGTCGGGCAACGTGAAGCCCGAACAGATCGTGCCGTTCCTGGAGAAGACGTTCCCTCCCGACTCGCGCTCGCCGATCCGCAACGAGTGGACGGCGCCGACGCCGAACCAGCACGTGATCATCAAGGAGAAGCGCGAGCTGGAACAGGTCCACCTCTGCCTCGGCTCGCGCGGCTATCCGCAGCAGTTCAACGAACGCTATGCCGCCGCGCTCTTCAACACGATCCTCGGCGGCGCGATGTCGTCGCGACTCTTCCAGCGCATCCGCGAGAAGGAAGGGCTGGTCTACGCGGTGTCGTCGTACCACAACGGCTACCTCCACGGCGGCTACGAGGCGGTCTACGCCGCCTGCGCGCCGAAGAACCTCCGCCGCGTGCTGAACATCACGCTGGAGGAGATGAAGATGTTCAAGAGCGACGGCGCGACGGCCAAAGAGCTCGCCGACGCGAAGCTGCATCTGAAGGGCTCGATCCTCCTCTCGCTCGAGTCGACGGTCAGCCGGATGAGCGGCATCGCCCGCCAGGAGTATTACTTCGGCAAACAGTTCAGCCCCGACGAGATCATCGCCGCCATCGACGCCGTGACCCTCGACGAGATCCGCAACGTGGCGCAGACGGTGGTCGATCCGGAGTCGCTGTCGCTGACCGTGATCGGCAACGTGAAACAGACCGGCATCTCGACCGACATGCTGCGCGAAGCGGTGGCGTAGGCGCCCGCCGCGCGCGACCCGTATCAGAGTCGTGCTCCTCCTCTCCCTCATCTTCGCGGCATTTCTCGACATCCCGCTCACGCCTCCTTCGTACATCCCTGCGGCGGGGACAAAAACCGCCGCTTCGATCGCGGCGAACGGCGACGGCTTCTTCGCGGCGTGGGCCGACGGGCGCGATGCGGCCGGCATCTACGGCACGCGCATCGCCGCCGACGGCCACGCGCTCGATCCGACCGGCATCTTCCTCTGCAGCGGCATCCATCCGAAAGTCCTCTGGAACGGGCGCTACTGGCTCGTGCTCTCCAGCGATCAGAGCAACTCGCGCATTTACGCGACCACCGTCGATCGCGATGGCCATGTCGTGACGCCGCAGACGCTGATCGTGACCGCGGCGGCGGCAGTGTTCGGCGCGCAGTACGCAGCGACGAACGGCTCGAATACCGTCGTTGCGTACCTGCGGAGTGATGGAGCTCCGTACGGCTCGCTCGAGGTCGCGGTGCTCGATGAGAACGGCGCGGCGCTCGCGGTCAACGTCCGCCTGCCGTTCACGCCGGCGGCGAACCACTTCGCGCCGAGCATCGCGTCGAACGGCGACGGCTACTTCGTCGAATGGTTCGTCTTCGCCGGCACGAACAGCGGCATCGAAGGAGTACGTCTCGACGCGAACGGCACGCCGATCGATACCGCGCCGATCCTCATCCACTCCACCGCGGTCGTCGGCGATGCGCCGTCGATCTACTCGGACGGCCACGACTATCTCTTCGCCGCCCTGCTGAACGATTTCTCGACCACGCTCCTGCGCCGCATCAACGCCGACGGCACCCTCGGCACGCGCATCGCGCAGCCGCAGTCGTCGCCGCTGCTCGCGTGGACGGGCGACCGCTACGTGATGCTCTACGGCGACGCGTCGCATCTGGCCATGCGCGCGCTCGACCGCGACGGCAACTCGCTCGATCAGGGGAAGACGATCTCCGTCGCGTCCAATCAGAACTTCGCCCTTGCGGCCAACGGCGCGAACGTGATGCTCGTGCAGGCGCAGAGCGAGGTCGTCGCGACGCCGGTGGATGGGCGCAGGTACACGCCGTCGCCGCCGTCGATCATCGCCTTCACCGCGACACCGCAGGACGCCTCCGCGATCGCCGCCGGCAACAACGGCTTCGAGGCGGCGTGGCAGGAGGCGGGGAACGCGTACGTCGCATCTCTCGACGCAAACGGGAATCCGCTCGCCATCAAACGCCTCGGGCAAGGCGCCCATCCGCGTCTGGCGTGGAACGGCAAGAGTTACGACGTCGCCTTCGTGCAACCAAACGGGACGCTGAGCATCCTCTCGCCGTCATGCGCAACCGATCTCGATCTCGCATCGAACGGCGACATCACGCTGCTCGTCTGGTCCGACTGCAATTCGGGCCGGATCATCGGACTCCGTCTGCGCGACGGCCAGCCGCTCGATGCGGTGCCGCTGGTGATGTCGCGCCACGTGACCGAATACGCGCACGAAGTCCATCCGCGCGTGGCGTGGAACGGCAGCGCGTTCGTGGTCGTCTGGCAGGACGAGATTCCGTCCCGGGCTCTCTCACCGATCCCCGCGACGTTCGGCGAAATCCACGCCCTCCGCCTCACGCCGGAACTGACGTTTCTCGATTTCCTGCCGATCGAGATCGCGGATGCCGCCCCCAGCTCGCGCCAGCCGGAGATCGCGTCGAGCGGACTCGAGTCGCTCATCGTCTACACGCGCGGCAACTGGCTCGAAGCGCGCCTCCTCGCCAACGACGGCACGCTCTCCGCGCCGATCACGACGAGACCGCTGCCGGACTTTCACTCGAATCCCGCCGTGACCTGGAACGCCGGCAGCTACTTCGTCGCGTGGCAGCAGTCATCGTTCCAGCACGACACGCTCTTCGCCGCCCGCATCACACGCAACGGCGATATCACGCCATCCATCCCGCTCGCTGCCGAGTCGAGCAAACCGATGGTCGCATCGGACGGACACCTCCTGCTGCTCTACGACCGCCTCGCCACCGAGCCGCTCTACGGCGGCGTGATGCGCGCCTTCCTGCGGATGCTCGACGCGCCGCGCGTGCACGCGGCGGGGCGTTAGCTCTCGTGCTTCGTATCGACGAACGCCACCGGCACACCTTTCGTGATCCGGTGGGACACCTCCTCGGCGTCCCAGTTCGTGAGGCGCACGCAGCCGTGCGACGACGCGTAGCCGATCGACTCCGGGTCCGGCGTGCCGTGCATGCCGTAGTGCTCCTTGCTGAGGGCCATCCAGACCACGCCGACCGGCGAATTGGGGCCGGGGTTCATGTGCGCGTCGGGCATTGAATCCGGCACCTCGTGGTAGAGCGTCGGGTCGTAGTGAAAGTGCGGGTGGTGGACCACCTCGATGACATGCAGCGACTCCGTCGGTGACGGATCGTAGGTCGAGCCGAGCGTCGTCGGCGCATGGAAGACCAGGTTGCCGCTCGCGTCGTAGCCGTTGTACGAATTGCCGCGGATCGAGATCACGATCTTCGCGATGTCCGGATTGTCCGTCGTCACCGCCGGACGCACGTTCGGCACGTTGATCGTCTGGCCCGCGGCCACATCCGAGAACTTCACGTTCGGATTCAGCTCCTCGAGAAAGTCCTCGCTCGAGTGGAAGCGCTCCGCGAGCTCCTCGCGCACGCTCTCGTAGCAGAGGCACGACAGCTTCGCCTTCTCGTACGGATCATCGGGCAGGTGCGTGAACGGCCCCTTCAGGTCGTCCGCGGTGACCGTGTACTGCGTCAGCGCCGGCGGATAGCCCGCCGCACGCGCCAGAGCGCGGAACGTGTTCTCGTCGACGTCGCCCGTCGCGTCGAGGCCGTGCGAGCGCTGCCACGTCCAGACCGTGATCGCCGAATTGCGGCCCCACCGTCCGTCGAGCGCGCCGACCGAGAAGTGCAGGCGATCGAGATAAATCTGCGCCTTCAGCACCGAGGGGCCGCGGACGTCGCCCGTGATCGGGACCATGACCGGCGCGGAGTTCACCGCGTTCGCGTCGAGGTCCTTGAACGACTCCTTGCTCTTCTTCGTCCGCTGTACGAACTGGATCTGCTGTTCCGCGGCGGCCTGTTGCTGCGCCGCCTGTTGTTGTGCGGCGGCCTGCTGTTGTTGCTGTTGCTGCGCGATCTGCGCCTGTTGCGCGCGGAACGACTGCAACTGCCGCCACTGCTGATCGAAGCGTTCCTTCTCGCGCGCGGCCGTGTCGTCGGTTCCGGTGGCCGGCACCGCCGCCTCGAACGCGTCGTGGACTTTCGCTTTGACTGTCTCTTTCGTCTGGTGGGCCTGCTCCCGACTGCAGGCAACCGCGGCGGCAAGCAACGCCGCGATCACCGCTTTTTTCGTGCTCATCAGCACCATACAAAGCAAAGGCGCTGCCGAGGTAGACTCGTGGGCAGCCGTGATCACGTACTTGAAAGTCCGCAATCTCGCGATCGTGGAAGAGTTCGCCATCGAGCCCGGTCCTGGCCTCAACGTCCTGACCGGCGAGACCGGCGCGGGCAAATCGCTGCTCATCGATTCGCTCGAATTCCTGCGCGGCGCGCGCGGCTCGACGGAGATGATTCGCGGCGGCGCGGAGAAGATGTCGGCCGAGGCCATCTTCCAGCTGCCGAAGACGATCGACCTCGAGGAGATCGGCGTCGACATCGACGACAGCGGCGAATTGATCGTCAAGCGCGAGATCGCGACCTCCGGCCGCGGACGCGTCCTCATGAACGGCTCGCCGCTCGCGGTGCGCGAGCTCGGCACGGCGATGGACGCGGTGCTCGAGATCCACGGCCAGCACGAATCGCATCATCGCGTCGCGGGGCAGAGCTTCCGCGAGCTGGTCGACGACTACGCCGGCCACGACGCGCTCGTCGACGCCACGCGCACCGCGCATCGCGAGTGGACGCGCGCCGCGGACGAGCTGCGCACGCTCACCGACGCGCAACGCGACCGCGCGCTGCGGCTCGACCTCCTGCGCTACCAGGTGGAGGAGATCTCGCAGGCGAAGCTCGATCCGTCCGAGGAGGAGTCGCTGCGCGGCGAGAAAAGCATCCTCGCCAATGCGCGGGAGATGATCGAAGTGACCTCGGGTGCCTTCACGCTGATCGACGACGACGAATCGTCCGCGCTGGCGCAGCTCGGGCGCGCCGCGCACCTCATGCAACCGCTCTCGCGCGAGGTCGCGGAGCTGGGGCAGATCAGCGAAGAGCTGCAGGAAGTCATCTACAAACTGCAGGACGTCGCGCGGACGCTCGGCGGCCTGAGCGACTCCGTGCGCCACGATCCGGCGCGGCTCGAAGAAGTCGAGGACCGCCTCGTCACCATCGAGCGGCTGAAGAAAAAGTACGGCGGGGGCATCGAGGCAGTGCTCGAGCACCTGTCGCGCATCGAAGACGAGTTCGAGCAGCTGTCGGATTTCGAGGCGAACGTCGAGAAGCTGGAGAAGATCGAGCGCTCGGCGTACGCGGCGTATCGCAAGGCGGCGGAGAAGCTGTCGGCGTCGCGGAAGAAATCGGCGCAGGCGTTCCAGGGGGCGATCCAGTCGGAGCTGAACGACCTGGCGATGGAGCGGACGACGGTGCGGATCGTGATCGACGGCGGCAACGAGTCGGCCGACGGCATCGACCGCATCGACTTCCTGATCGCCCCGAACCGCGGCGAGGAGCCGAAGCCGATGCAGCGGATCGCCTCGGGCGGCGAGCTCTCGCGCATCCAGCTGGCCATCGCCGCGGCGCTCTTCAAGGCGTCGTCCCGCGCGGCCGCGGCGACGCTCGTGTTCGACGAGATCGACGCCGGCATCGGCGGCCGGGTGGCGGAGGTGGTGGGGCGCAAGCTGCAGGAGCTGTCGGCGAAGAACCAGGTCATCTGCGTGACGCACCTGCCGCAGATCGCCAGCTTCGGCGCGACGCACTTCCGCGTCTGGAAAGAGGACGCGAAGGGGCACACCCGCGCCCGGATCATGCGGCTGGACGACGACGAGGCGCGGATCGGCGAGCTGGCGCGGATGCTCGGCGGCGAGACGGTCTCGCAGACGGCCGTGACCCACGCGCGCGAGCTGCTGCTGACCGCCCGAGCATGACCGCCCGGCTCTGGAGCTTCGCCCCGGCTCCCACCTCGGTACAACTCACCGAGATCGAGCAGTTGCTCCGCTCGGGGGGCGTCGTGCTCCTGCCGACCGACACGATCTACGGCCTGCACGCGCTGGCCACGGACCAGCACGCCGCGGACCGCGTGGCGGAGATCAAAGGGCGCGCGGACACCAAGCCGTTCGTCGTCCTCGGCAGCTCGATCGCCGGGCTTCAGGAAATCGGGATCGACATCCGCCCCGATCTCCTGAATGCCCTACAGGAGCTCTGGCCGGGGCCCCTCACTGCCATCCTTCCGCTTGGCCGTCCCATCCCCGCGAGCCGCGGGGCGGCCACCCTGGCGGTGCGGATCCCGGCGCTGGACTGGCTGCGCGAGCTCGTCTCCCGGACCGGTCCGCTGCTCTCCACGAGCGCGAACCGCAGCGGCGAACCGCCGGTCGAGAGCCCGGCCGGGCTCGCACAGGAATTGCAAAAAATGCTCGACGGGATCGCCGACGGCGGAGTCAGCCGCGGAGAACCCTCGACCATCGTGGACTTTACCGGCGATGAGCCCCGCCTCATCCGCGAGGGGGACGTTTTCTTTACACAGAAATTGTGGAAAACGCTGCGGAATTCGCTGTGAAAAACGCAAAAACCCGCAAAAATCAGGGGCTTTTCACCGATTTGCACAGCGTTTTGGGCGGATTCAGTCAAGTCGAGCATTCACAGCGACTTACGCTTAAATAGCCTCAGCCGTAGCAGCGTTGTTTGTGCACTTGACAAGTTCGATTTTCAGTTTCCACAAACGATCTTGAAAATCGCTCCTGCCCGCAACGCGGCCATTTACCTCGTGTTCACGCGTTCTTCACACAGTTATTCAGTGCTTGAAGAAGTGAATCGCGACCGTCGCCAACCCTAAAAATGAAAAAAATCCGCCCACGTCTGTGAAGGTCGTCACGAAGATCGATGACGCGATCGCGGGGTCGTAACCGTACCGGTCGAGGACCAGCGGCACGATGCCGCCCGCGGCGCCGGCGATGATCAGATTGAAGATCATGGCGACGAAGAGAATCACCGCCAGCACCCAGTCGTGAGTCCACAGCCCGACGACCAGCGTGGTCAGCAGACCGTTCGCGGCGCCGTTCCCGAACCCCACCAAAACTTCCTTCCATATCGGCCGCCATCCGGTTTGCCAGTCGATTTCGCCGAGGGCCAGACCGCGGACGAATACGGTCAGCGTCTGCGTGCCGGCGTTGCCGCCCATCCCCGCCACGATCGGCATGAAGACCGCTAGCGCCGCCCACTGCGCGATCGTCCCCTGGAAGAAGCTGACGACCCACGACGCGAGGAACGCGGTGGCCAGGTTGATGGCCAGCCAGGGGAAGCGCAGCCGGAACGACTCGCGCGCGTTCGAGGTGACGCGCTCGGAGATGTCGACGCCGGCGAGGTGCAGCAGGTCTTCCTCGGCCTGCTCCTGGATGACGTCGATGATGTCGTCGACGGTGACGACGCCGACCAGCACGTTCTGCAGGTCGACCACCGGCACCGACAGCAGGTCGTACTTCGAGACGAGCTGCGCGACCTCCTCCGGCATCGAGTCGATCTGCGTCCGGACGACGGTCTGCACCATGATCGACTTGAGGTGCACCTCGGGGTCGGCGAGGATGAGGCTGCGCAGCGACAGCACGCCGACGAGGTGCCCCTCGGCGTCGACGCAGTAGACGTAGAAGAACGACTCCTTCCGCGGGTAATGCCGGATCGATTCGATCGCCTCGGCCACCGTGACTTCCTCGTCGAGCGCGAGGAACTCGGTGTTCATCAGCGAGCCGGCGGTCTCTTCTTCGCCCTCGAGCAGCGACTCGAGCTTCGCCCCCTGCGCCGCGCCGAGGAGGACGAGGACGGCCTGGCGGCGATCGTCGTCGAGCGTGTCGAGAAGGTCGGCCGCGTCGTCGGGCGCGGAGGAGCTGCAGATCGCGGAGAGCGTGGCGTCGTCGAGCTCGTGCAGGATCGCATCGAGATCTTTCGCATCGAGCTCCAGCAGCGCCCGCGCGGCTTTGCCGGATTCGATGAGCAGCGACAGGACGCGGTTGCGATCTTCTTCGAGCAGCAGCGGAATCACCGGCGCGATGTCCGCCGGCAACGTCTTCTCGATGATCCTCCGCAGCTGCGGATACGCCCCATGCCGCAGCAGCTTGGTCAGCAGCTGCTGATACGAGCGCGCCGAGGGCGAAACGTTCGTCGGTGCGGGCGCGCGGTTCATGGGGGACAAGATAGCAGGTGGCAGATAGCAGATAGCAGGGGGTTGCGGGGGTTGCGCGGTGGCGCGGCTTCGCGGTGGCGCGGTGGTGCGCGGCGGTTGTAGCGGCCCACGTCATGCCGAGCGTGTCGAGGCACCTGGGCGGCCGGAGGGCGCAACGTGCCGCCGCCCGCCCAGGTCCCTCGACTGACGCTCGGGATGACGGTTAGCGAGCGGCGGCGGTTGTGGCGGTCCCGCGGCGGCCCCCGCACGCCGCACCGCGCAACCGCGCCACCCCGCAACCCCTCCCGCTATCTGCTATCTTCTCCCAATGACTACCACCCTCCCCGAACAGAAACCGGCGGTCGCTCCTGAGGCCGCGTTGCAGCGCCAGTTCGTCAACTTCATGTTCTTTCGCGTCGATCGGGCGTTTCGGTCGTTGAGCGCGGACGACAAGGCCGAGGCGAGGCGCGAGTTCGCGGAGATCGTGAAGCGATACACGGGGCCGCTGATGCTCCTTCCCTACTCGACCGTCGGTCTCAAGGCCGGCATCGACTTCATGCTGTGGCGCATCGGGTTCGAGACCGATCCGCTGCAGCAGATGGCGGCGGACATCAATCGCTCGCGGCTCGGGCGCTACCTCGACGTGCCGGTCACGTACCTCGCGATGACGAAGCATTCGCAGTACGTCGACGAGCATGTGCACGAGGGGCAGGAAGGGCGGCGGCTGCGCATCGTGCCGGGCAAGCGTCCCTACCTCTTCGTCTATCCGTTCGTGAAGACGCGCGACTGGTACCTGCTGCCGGGCAGCGAGCGGCAGCGGATCATGAACGAGCACATCGCGATCGGGCACAAGTATCCGCGGGTGAAGATCAACACGACGTACTCGTTCGGGCTCGACGATCAGGATTTCGTCGTGGCGTTCGAGGCCGACTCGCCGGCGGAGTTCCTCGACCTCGTGCAGGAGTTGCGCGAGACGGAGTCGTCCAAATACACGGTGCGCGACACGCCGATGTACACCTGCAAGCGGGCGACGATGGAAGAGATCCTCGAGTCGATCGGGTAAGCCGCGACGCCGATCGCCGTCAGCACGAGCACCGCGCCCATCACGAACAGCGTGCGGGTCAGTCCCGCGCTCTCCGCCATCACTCCGCCGAGGAGGTTGCCGAACGGCAGGAAGGCGAAGAACGAGTAGGTGTACATGCTCATCACGCGGCCGCGCACCTCGTCGGGCACGCGCTGCTGGATCGAGGTGTTGACGAGCGCGAAGCCGGTGACCATCGCCGCACCGGCGAGGTAGAGGATGGCCAGCGTCACCGGCATGGCGTGGCCGAACGGAATCGCGGCGATGGCCAGGCCGAATACCGCGGTCGCGCCGGCGATGACGCGCAGCATGCGGTCGGCGGGCGGCATGCGGATGGCCAGCGCCAGCGCGGCGGTGAGCGTGCCGGCGCCGAAGGAGCCCATCAGGTATCCGAGTCCGCTCGCGTCGTTGGTGAAGAGCTTGCGCGCGACGATCGGCATCAGCGTCACGAGCGGATATCCGCAGAAGCTCGACGCCATCATGACGCAGAGCAGGACCTGCACACTGCGCTCTCCCCGCACGTACCGAAATCCCTCCGCGAGCTTGGCCATCATCCGCTGCTCGAGCGTGACGCTGCGGCGCTGGCGGTCGCGCAGGCGGCCGAGCACCCAGATCAGCGGGAGGAACGAGAGCGCGTTGAGGAAGAAGCACCAGAAGCTGCCCCACGCGGAGAGCGCGAGTCCCGCGAGCAGCGGACCGACGGCGCGCGAGAGGTTGAACTGCAGCGAGTTCATCGCCACCGCGTTCGAGAGGTGCGAGCGGTCATCGAGCAGGTCGACGACCATCGCCTGATACGCGGGCGAGGAGAAGGCCATGGCGCTGCCGACGATCAGCGACGCGCAGATGATCTGGACGATGTTGATGTGATGCGTCCAGATGGAAAGCGAGAGCGCCAGCGCGGCGAACGTCTGCGCCCACTGCGAGAGGCGCAGGACCTTGCGGCGGTCGAGCTGATCGGCGAGCACGCCGCCGGGCAGCATCAGAAAGATCGACGGCGCAGAGGACGAGAAGCCGACGATGCCGAGGAGGAGCGGCGAGTTGGTGAGCCGATAAACGAGCCACCCCTGCGCCACGACCTGCATCCACGACCCGATGTTCGAGATGAACTGGGTGAGCCAGAAGCGGCGGTAGTCGGGTTCGTGGAAAGCGTCGAACATTGGTAGTCAGTAGCTCGTAGTTCGTCCAAGGGGCTGCGTCGCAAGCGCGAGCAGGCCCCTCAGACTACCAACGAACTACCAACTACGCAGTCACCGCCCGGCGAAAAACACCGGATCGCCCGACGTGTTGTCGATGATCGAGCCGTAGGCGAACATGTCGGGCTGGCCGTCGGCGTGCGCTTTGAGCGTCACGTTGCCGAGGGTCTGGACGTTCACGCTCGGGAACATCTGCGCCAGCGTCAGCTGCGTCTGCGAGCGCGGCTGCAGGACGGCGAAACCGGTGGCGAGTGTCTGGCCGTTCGTGCCGAGGAGCTGCGTCGTCACGCCGATCGTCGTGTCGCCGCCGTTCACGAAGCCGACGTTCGAGCGGAACGTCAGGTCGCTGCGCAGGCCGGGCACGTACGCGTCGTTGCCGAACTCCGTCACCGGATCGATCGACTGGCCGTACGTCCCGCCGCCGGTGGTCGACGTGTACGTGCGGCTCGTGGCCACCGGGCCGGTGGGGCTCGTCCAGCGGATGTCGAGCGCGCCGCTGCCGGAGTTGATGCCGAGCCAGTTGAGCACATCGGCGAGCAGCAGCGTCTTGCCGGCGCCGACCGTCAGCTGCAGCGGATTCACGAAACGGTTGTCCGCGCCCGCCGGCTGATAGCGCAGCGCGAGCGACATCGTCGACGACGTCGGGTTGTAGAACGTGACGTCGCTGCGCCAGAACGTGCCGTTCGCGCCCGGCACGCGGCCGACCGCGGGGATGACGAGGCGTCCGCCGTTCGGCGTGCCGCTCCCCTGCACGTACACCGGGTCCTGGCTGCGGTTGTCGACGACCGAGGCGTAGGCGCTGACGACGTTCGACGCGGCGGCCGTGACGCGCATCGAGAGCGTCGCGTACTGCGCGCCGCTGATGTTCGGGAAGAACGCGCTGAGCGGCGACTGCGAGAAGTTGTTGCCCGCGAGCGTCGTCGTGTTGACGCCGATACGGTTGCCGTTCTGATCGAACAGCTCGAGCGTGACGCCGACCGGTGCGATGTTGCGGTTCACCAGGCCGATGTTCGTGCGGAACGATGCATCGGATTCGAGTCCGGTGAGGTAGACCGTCGCCGGCAGGTCGTCGGAGAGCACGCCGTTGACCGCCTGGCCGTACGTGCCGCCCGCGCTGTCGGTAAAGGTGCGGCTGGAGATGCGGAGGTCGGGCGAAGTGATCACGCCGTCCGCCTCGATGCCGAGCGCGCCGGCGCTGTTGCGCAGGCCGAAGAGCTCGAGCAGCGCATCGGCATACGTCACCGACTGCTTCGGCGCGAGGTAGATCGGGCGCGTCTGCACCTGACCGCCGGCGCCGGGGAAGAAGATGAGCTGCGGCGTGACCGCCTCGCTGCCGGCGTTGAAGATCGTCAGCTCGGTGCGCCACGACGAACCGCCCGCGCCCTGCGCCGCCGTGATGACGGAGACGAGCGCGCGATACGGGACCGCGGAGGAGATGACGTTCACCGCGCGCGTCGCGCTGCTGGTGGAGATGCTGTTCGCGACGATGAGCGTCACGGTGTAGTTGCCCGGCGTCGCGTAGGTGTGCGCGGGGTTCTGCTGCGTTGACGTCGTGCCGTCGCCGAAGTTCCACTGCCAGAAGATCGGCGTGCCGGTCGACTGATCGGTGAAGACGATGTTTTGCCCCGTGGTTGGCGCGTTCGGCGAGAAGGCAAACGCCGCGACCACCGGCGGCTGCGCCGGCGCGACGCTCGCGATCGAGATCGCGTGGCTGACCGAGGCCGAATTCGAGCCGCTGCGGAAGATGGTCAGCGTGACGGTGTAGTTGCCGGCGTTCGCGTACTGCTTGACCGGCGATTGCAGCGACGACGAGGTGCCGTCGCCGAAGCTCCACTGCCACGACGTCGCGCCGCCGGTCGACTGATCGACGAAGGCGATCGACGTCGCGGTCGTCGGCGAGGCGGGCGACCAGCCGAAGGCGGCGGTGAGGTTCACCGCGGGCGCCGTGACGCTGACGCTGTGCGAGACCTGCGCGCTGCCGTTGATCGTCAGCGTGATGGTGTAGGTGCCCGCCGCGGCGTAGACGTGCGAGACGGTCGCGGCGCCGGCGGTCGTGCCGTCGCCGAAGTTCCAGACGCGCGAGGTGATCGTGCCGCTGGTCTGGTCGGTGAAGGTGAACGTGGTGACGCCGGCGGTGCCGGTCGTCGGCGTGTAGGTGAAGGCGGCGTTGGTCGAGCTGCCGATGGTGACGGACGCGATGTTCGACTGCGCCGAGGTGCCGGCGGAGTTGTACGCGACGACGTAGAAGCGATAGGTGGCGTTGCCGAAGCCGGTGAGCGTGACGCCGGTCTGGCCGGCGGCGACGTCGGTCACTTTGCCGAACGCGCCGTTGCCGGTGGCGACGTAGACCGACTGCGCGGTCTCGTTCGTGGCGTTGTCGATCCAGCTGAGCGTCACGTTCGCGCCGCTGACGACGGCGCTGAGGTTCGTCGGCGCGGCCGGGACCGTGGTCGTCGGCGGCGTCTGGTTGCCGTTGGGATAGAGCCAGCGCGCGGCGACCTGGTCGTCGGCGCGGAGCGACGGTCCGCCGGGCGAGACCGACGCGTACATCAGCGCGCTCGAATCGGCGCTGTGGCCGAAGCCGAGGGTGTGGCCGAACTCGTGCGCGACGATCTCGGCCAGCGTCGAGCTGCTGATGCCGGTGGTCGTCGAGACGTTGTCCTGAATCGTGAGGTTGCCTTCGGTGATGTTGTACGCGGTGTAGGCGCGCTGCGTGTGCGTGGCGTCGGCGGTGAACGGCGCGTTCCACGTTGCGCTGCCGGAGACGCCGTTGAAGCCGCCCTGGCCGACGACGCCGCCGGTGCTCGGGTTCCACGAGCCGGAGATTTCCTGCTTCGGATCGTTGAAGAGGATCTCGTTGATGCCGTTCGGCGACTGCAGGCCGCCCATGGTCGCCGTCGTGCCGCTGTAGACGTACTTGATGAGCGCGGAGGAGTAGCCGTCCCACACGTTCATCGCGGTCTGGATCTCGTTGACGCCGCCGCCGCTGTAGCCGGGCTGCGTGCCGTTGCTGTACCACTTCGCGGTGCCGCCGTTGTCGAAGGCGAACCAGCGATAGATGGTCGGCTCGGCGATCATGGAGAAGTCGGGGGCGATGCGCACCGACTGCTGCTGTTTGACGGTGACGGGATTGAAGACGTCGTAGTTGCGGACGCCGTCGCGGCCCGCGGCGCGATCGATGACGTACTGCTCGAAGTTGACGGCGTCGCGCTGCATGTGGCTCGGCCCGATCGGATCGAAGTTGCGGTCGAGCAACGTGACGTCGCCCGCATCATCATGTCTTGCCCACAGTCTCTCCCCCGCCAGCGTCGTCTCCTCGGCGAATTTCCCGACGTACAGATCGACGGTCTGGTAATCGCCGCGCGGTGTCGGATTGAGGAAGAGGAGGACGTGCTCGCCGTCGTGATACTCCGGCGCGCCGAAGATTTTCGAGATGCGGCCGTTCAGCTCGCCGCCCAACTCGCGGATGGTAACGGTCTCACCAGCCGTACCTTTGATGACTTTCGCGACGGAGACGGTCGTCTCGGTCCAGATCGCGTTGTTGCCGCGATCGACAGGGGCCGAGTGCAGCACGGTGCCTTCGATGATCAGCGGCGACTTCGCGATGAGCTGATCGTCGGTGGGCAACACGATGGTCGTCGCGCCGGCGATGGAGGCGAACAGCAGCATCGAGCAGATACACGTCAGCCAGTACACCCTCGAGTGCGTCACGATATGAGGTCTCCTTGGTCAGTACGGGATCGGTCCGCCGAAAGGCGTGCGAGCAGAGAGCTGCTGGGAGGCAGGGCGAACCATGGACGAAAGTTATTTTCGGAACCGGGGAGAAGCGGGGAAACATTCCTTGGGGGAAGGGCGGGCGAGGTTACGCGATGGTTACGCCGCGGAGCGGACGCGGTTCCGTCCTTCCGCCTTCGCCGTATAAAGCGCCCGGTCCGCCGCCTTCACTGCGTCCTCGGCAGTCGCCTCGCCGTCGGGCACGACGGACACCACGCCGAAGCTCGCGGTCAGCAGTCCGTTCGGCGCGGCCTCGTGCTGGATGCCGAGGGCTTCGATGCCGTTGCGGAGGCGCTCGGCGAACTGGGTGGCGATGTGCAGCTGCGTGCCGGGCAGCACCAGCGCGAACTCTTCGCCGCCGACGCGGGCGACGAGATCGCTGCTCCGCTGCACGCTGGCGCTGAGGTACCTGGCGACGGTCTTCAAACACTCGTCGCCGACGTGATGTCCCTGCGAATCGTTGAGCGCCTTGAACCAGTCGATGTCGATGAAGACGAGCGCCAGCGGCGAGCGCGTGCGGCGGGCCCGGCTCCACTCCGCGCGCAGCGTCTCGTCGAACTGCCGCCGATTGGCGATGCCGGTCAGCGGGTCGTCGAACGACAGCTCCTCCAGCCGCGCGTTCGCGACGCGCAGTTGCTCGACCGCGTCGCGCAGCTCGTGCGTCTGCTCCGCCACGCGCTTCTCCAGCATCGCCGCGCGGATGCGCAGCGCGCGCGTGCGCAGCCGCGAGAACGCCCCCATCGCCGCGAGCACCAGCAGCGCCCAGAGCGCCCACGCCCACGTCGTGCGATACCACGGCGGGAGGACGCGGAACGGCACCGCGACGACGCCGCTCGTCGCGCCGCGGATGTTCTTCGTCCGAACGAGCAGCCGGTAGTCGCCTTCCCACAGGTTGGTGAACTCGGTGAACGGCTCGTCGGTCCACGCGCCCCACGCGACGTCGATCGGATCGAGACGGTACTGGTACATCGTCCCGCCGTCGTACGTCGCGGCGGCGACGTCGAAGCGCAGACGCCCGCGTCCGAAGTGGACCTCGCGGCGGTCGCCCACTGCTTTCCCATCGAGCGTGACGTTGCGGATCAGCGGCTGCCGCGGCGCCATGACCGCGGAGCGCTGCGAGCGCGAATCGAAACGGACGATGCCGCGCTCGCTGCCGAACCAGATCACGCCATCGGTGTCGGGATAGATCGCGTCGACGGACGTGCCGGGTATCGCTGCGAGGGTGCGCGGCTCGAAGACGTACCTGCCGTCCTTGCCGCGCGTCGCCACCCCCGTTGTCCTCGTCGAGACCCAGATCCGTCCTTCCGGATCCTCGGCCATCGCACTGATCTCTTCTTCGCTGCCGAGCGCGCCGAGGATGGGATCGGGAGTGAAGCGGCCGGTGCGCTCGTCGAGCGTGCAGACTTTTTTCGAATCGACGAGGAACACCAGACGTCCGGCGAGATGGAACGGATAGATGGCGTCACGTCCGTAGTGACGGAACTGCGGTGTGACGCCAAGGATCGCGTGCGTGACGCCGTTGAACGAGGTGCCGAGCCAGAGCGAGCCGTCGGGCTGCTCGACCATCATGCGGATCATCGGCGGCGTGTCAGCGACGAGGCCGCTCGTCGTCCAGCCGGCGGGCGTGCGACGGAGCAGCATGAGGCCGCGATCGGTGCCGGCGTAGACGAGGTTCGGATCGCGCTGCGAGCGCTCCAGCACGTACGGCGTGGTCGAATCGGTGGCCTCGATGCGCTGCGGATCGCGCCCTTCGTGCACGACGTACACCGCGTCGTTCGTGCCGCAGAGGAGCTCGTCGTCGACGGCGGCGAGCGACCAGCCGGCGGTCATCCGCTGCGCGGCGCCGATCTGCTGCGCGATCTTCTGCTCCGCCTCGCTGGTGATGCGATAGAGGCCGCTGGTCGTGCCGACGTAGAGCACCCCTTTGTCGCGCAGCACCGACTCGGCGCTCCCGCGCAGGCCGCCGCGCGAGTCGATGAGCGACAGCGGCGAGGAGACGTCGACGCGCGAGAGGCCGTTGTCCATGGCCAGCCAGAGCGCGCCGTCGGCATCGAGGAAGGCGTGGTTGATGTCGCTGTCGGGCAGGCCGGTGGTCGCGTCGATGACCTCGTCGATGTCGCCGTTCTCGCGGATGATGACGATGCCGCCGCGCCGCGTGACGAGCGCGATGCGGCCGTCCGCGAGCGGGATCCAGTCGGCCAGTGCGTCGCGCACCACGCGCTGCGAGGCGGCGGGAGCGAACGGCTGCGCTGTCTTGCCATCGAAGAGGAAGAGTCCCTCGCGAGAGATGGCGACGAGGAGCTGGCCGTCGCGGCGCGGGAGGAGATTGCGCACGCGGCGTTTGGCGAAGATCTCGCTGCCGGCGATCGGGACGAGATGATCGCCGGCGATCCGCTCGAGGTCGTGATTCGTGACGACGGTGCCGTTGCCGATCGCGTACGTCGTGCGCGGCGGCTCGTGCGATTCGATGCGGGTCAGGTTCTTGCCGTCCCACCGCAGGAGGATGCCGGAGCTGAAGGAGAAGATGGCGTCGCTGCCGCGCGCGTCGATCTGCACGATCTGTTCGAGGTCGTCGGCGGCGACCGGCAGCTTCGGCGTGAGCGAGACGTAGCGCGTGGTGCCGCCGGCGTCGCGCTCGAGGTAGCCGAGCTCCGCGGACGAGCCGACCGCGATGCGGCCGTTGCCGATGAGGCGCAGCCGCAGCGCCGGCGCCTCGTGCGGCAGCCTGATCACGCGCCAGCGGACGCCGTCGTACTCCACGACGCCGGCGAGGTTGCCGACGTACATGATCCCGCGGTCGTCCTGCACCACGTCGAAGTTCTGTGTCCCGGCTTCGTCGTGCTGCGAGGTGTCGTAGAAGGTGATGAGGCGGAAGGTCCGCTCGCGCGCGACGGCGAGGGTGGCGAGCAGCGCGAACGCCGCGAGGACGAGGGAGCGGGACCGCATGGACACTGCGATGGTAACGCAGGGGGGCGGGGACGGGGGGCAGGGGGCGGGAGCGCTACGGGCGCCAGACTCCGCGTTTCGTGCTGTAAATGAGGATGGGGTGGCCGATGACGGAATGGCGGGCGATGGTTCCCCAGTAGCGCGAATCGGCCGACTGGTCGCGGTTGTCGCCGAGCACGAAAAGGTGTCCCGGCTCGACGGGGTACGGACCGAAGTTGTCGCGCGAGCGATACGGCTCCGGCAGCAACGGCTGCTTCGGATAGATCACGTCATCGTCGTGGATGACGTATGGCTCCGCGACCGTCCGGCCGTTCACGAGCAATGTTTTGGCGCGGATCTCGACGGTGTCGCCCTCGACGCCGACGACTCGCTTGCACATCGTGACCTCGGGATGCAATGGATAGCGAAAGACCACGACATCGCCGCGATTTGCGCGGCTCGAACGGACGACGACCATGTGCGATCCAGCCGGCACCGACGGTGCCATCGAATTGGTCGGCATGTTGTAAGTCTTCACGGTCCCGGTGAGGACGATGAGCATCAGCGCGGCGCCGAGCGTCACGGTGATGACAATGAGGAGCGTCTGTCCGAGCGGCCGTTTCACTGCTTGAGAATGTGCTCCGTGGCCCGCTCGGCGAGGGCGGCGATCGTGCGCGTCGGGTTGCGGCCGACCGGCACGGGGATGATGGCGCCGTCGATGACGTAGAGGCCGCGATGGCCGAAGACCTGGCCGAAGTGGTTCACCACGCCGTCGTTCGCGTTGTTGCCGATGTTGCAGCCGCCGAGGGGGTGCGGCGTCACGACGGTCTTGAGCTGCTTCCAGAGGAACTCGAATTCCGGCTTGACGCTCCCGCCGGTGGCCTGCGAGAGCGTGTGGTGCATGTCGGAGATGGCGTTGAAGAGCGATGCGTTGCTCGGCATGTCGTAGTCGAGATCGAGCTGCTTTTTGAACGGCCAGTACCACTTGCGGCCGAGGTAGAGGCGGCCGTTGCCTTTGTCGACGCCCTGCGCGAACCACGGCATGACGTTGTCGTCGAACACATTCTCCAGCGCCTTCGCGATCATCTTCGCCGCCTTGCGGTCGAAGTTCTCGAGGTAGTTCACGAGCAGGTTGGGATAGCCGCCGTCCTGCACCCAGAAGCGCTGGCCTCGGTACTTGCCGTCGCCGAAGTCGATGGCCGAGGTGATGGTCGGTCCGCGATGCGGATACGGCTTGTAATCCTTGTAGATCGCCGGCGTGAGGAAGTCGCCGTTCGAGGTCCAGTTGTGCCCGAGGAAGTCGCTGACGTTGCGCAGCGTCTTGTACTCGTCGCGGTTGCGCAGCAGCAGCTCCGTGGAACCGAGCGAGCCGCAGGCGACGATGACGTTCTTGGCCGACTCCTTCCCCGCGACGAGCTTGCCGTCGACGATGCGGTCGAAGTGGACGACGTAGTCGCCGTTGTTCGACTCGATGCGGCGGACGACGTGCAGCGGACGGAACTCCGCCCCCGCCATCTCCGCGACCGGGATGTAGTTCTTGTCGAGCGTCGACTTCGCACCGTACTTGCAGCCGATGTCGCAGTTGCCGCAGTGGACGCATGTCCCCACCTCGACGCCGTGCTGGTTCTTGTGCTTGAGCGAGTAGGCCTGCGCCTGATCGTCGGGATCGAAGTTCTTGAGGTCGTAGTCGGGATTGAACTCGACGCAGAGCTCCATCGGCAGGAAGCGGTCGCCGTACGCGTTCGCCTCCGCCGCGCGCTTCATCAGCTTGAAGCGCTCCGGCACCTGGTTGTCCGGCACCGGCTGCACGTTCATGAATTTCTTGACGCGGTCGTAGTACGGCTGCAGCTCGGCGTACGTGATCTCGGCCGGCCAGCCTTTGTCGAAGACGTCGGGCCGCGCTTCCATCGATATGTTGGCGTAGACGAGCGAGCCGCCGCCGATGCCGGCGCCCTGCACGACGTTCATGTGGCCGAAGAGCCGGAAGTCGAGCCAGCCGTTGAATTTTTCCGGCGCGTTCGGATCGAAGAGCCACGACTCCTTGATCGGATAGTTCTTCGCTTCCCATCGCCGGCCGCGTTCGAGCACGAGCACGCTCGCCCCCGATTGCGCCAGGCGGCACGCCGTGACGGAGCCGCCGAACCCGCTGCCGATGATGATGAAGTCGTGCATGGAGCCTCCAGTTGGCAGTTGACAGTTGGCAGTTGGCCGGAGGAGTTGGCCGTCGTCCTACTGCCAACGGCCAACTGCCCCCTGTCAACGAATCAGTACGGTCTTCCCGCCGGTGCGGCCTGGGGCGGTTTCGGCAGCTTTGCGTCGTCGCCCGGGGTGCGGCCGGTGAGGTCGGCGTCGTCGGTCTTCAGATACTCGATCACGGCCCACTTGTCGGCGTCCGGCAACTGCGTGCCGTACACGTGGCCGCTGTTGTCGTTGCCGGCTTCGGCGGTGTTGTAGAGGTAGCCTTCCTTCTGCGCGTCGGGGCCTTGCGAGACGAACCCGACGTTCACCGGATCGAGCACGTTGTAGCCGCGGTAGAACGACTTCGGACGCTTGTCCGGCGACTGCAGGAGGTCCCACAGCGTCGGCACCGCGCCGTGATGCAGGTACGGGCCGCGGGCCCAGATGCCGTCGAGCGGCACGTTCGCGTAGTTGTCCCACTTCGTGTACGCGAGGAACCGGAACGGCGCTTCGGCGATCTGATGGAACGCCTTCACGAGCTTCTCGTCGAACGACGCCCAGCGATGGCGGTCGGTGCCAAGGTTCTTGTCGTCGCACGGTTCGCCGACGCCTTTGCCGTGCTGCCCTTCCGCCGCGGTGGTCACGCGCCTGGAGAAGGCGTGGCACGACGCGCAGTTCTGGTTGAAGACTTCCTTGCCGTGTGCGGCCTTCGCGGCGTCGACCGGCAGCGGGAACTTCGGCGGGCGGAGGTACCAGAGGAAATCGGTGGTGCGCTGGAACGCCGTCGGGATGACGGAGAACGGCGTGGCGCCGACGGCCATCGCGGCCGCGTAGTTGCGCTGCTCGATCTTGTTGTTGTTCGCGTCCCAGTGCAGCCACATGTCGCGGCGCACGGCCTGGTTCCACGTCTGCGGCAGGTCGGTCGTGCCGATCGTGCCGTCGTCGGGGAACTTCAGCACGGCAAGCTTCGTGGTGTTGAACGTGTCGGTGCGGCCGCGGCCCTGCCACGGGCGATCGTGCAGCTGCCAGAGGTAGTTCTGCCGCTGCTCGACCAGCGCCGACTGCGCCGCGGGGATGATCACGTTGCGGTACATGAAGTCGTCGAGCGCGCCGAGGTGATGCTTCTTCTCGATCGCCGCCATCACGCTGCCGGTGGTGAAGCGCGGACTGGTGGCGCAGTTGTAGAGGAACCACTGGAAGCCTTCGAGATCGAGCTCGTGCGCGGGGGCGCCGGGGACGATCATCGCCTCGCTGGTCGGCGTGAGGCGCACCGAGCCGGTGTGGCACATGGCGCAGTTCGGCTCAACCGCGGGGTAGCCGATCTCGCGATAGGCGAAGCCGACCGGCGTGGCGTGACCTTTCTCGAACAGCAGTCCGAACGAGGCGTAGCCCTTCTTCGGATCCGGCATTAATTCCGGGAACATATCCGGAAGGACGTCGAAGAGGTAGTACGGCACGCGGGCGGCGCCGGAGAGGCCGACCGAGGCGTACTTGTAGTGATCGGCGTCATCGCCGTACTGCAGGTCGGGGACGGCGCGGATGAAGTAGTACCAGGAGACGCCGCCGATCATCGCGCCGAGGAGGACGAGCACCGCGGCGAACCCGCGGGCCCACTTCGTGCGGCCCTGCATCGAGATCTCATCCGACAGGTGCGAGAGGAACGCGTCGACGTTCTCCGGGGCGATCTTCGCGTTCGCCGGCGCGCCTTTCTGCAGCAGATAGAGCAGCACGATGCCGAACGTGCCGTCGCTGATCATGTAGAAGAGGAAGCCGGAGTGATACGGCTGGCGCCAGACGGTGAACCAGAAGACGGCGGCGACGGCGCGCGAGGCGACGATCAGCCAGTCGTACGTGAAGTACTGCGACGGCGCGGCGGCCGACGGCAGGTAGAGGATGGTGACGGTGAAGAGGACGACGCCGGTGATGCCGAGCCAGACGGTCGACTGGAACAGCGGCTCGGTGCCGATCGGCGTCGAGAGCGAGTTCGGGAAGAAGATCGACTGGACGACCCACAGCATGTTGAACGCCATGCCGAAGAAGGCGACGTAGCTGAACCAGCGAAGGTGCTTGTTGAGCCCCGCGCGCGACGCCTTCCACTCCGCGATGACCGCCTTCACGTTGCTGCCGCTGATGCGGACCTCGGACTCGGCGAAGAAGAGCAGGATGATCGCCTGGGCCACGCCGAACGTCAGCCAGAGCGTGGCGAACGGCTTGAAGATCGCGTTCACCTGGTTCTGCGCGACGCCGTACCAGTAGATGCCCTGGATCAGCCGGCCGAGCGTGATGAGCCAGCCGTAGACGCGGTAGCGGACCGGATCGGTCATCGCCGGGAACGTCATCAGCGTCAGCGGGATGATGAGCATCCCGAGGTTGCCGAGCCAGACGTAGGAGAATTCCATCCGCTCCAGGCCGATGATCAGTGCGAGCTGGTCCGGCGAGAAGAGCGCGACGATCCCGAAAAGGAAATGCAGCCCGGCACCGATGCCGAGCAGCCAGCAGAAGATGCGCGTGAACATTTTCATGTGGTGTCTCTCCTCCTTCTCCCCGCGCACGGGGAGAAGGTGCCCGGCGGGCGGATGAGGGGTCGTCGTTCGCGCGGAGAGCCCCCTCATCCGCCTGCGGCACCTTCTCCCCCGTGCGCGGGGGAGAAGGCGTTTCTAAGCCGTTTTCTCCAGATGTTCGAGGATCTTCGGATAGACGTCATTCACGGCGTTCTTTCCGAAGATGCAGTCGATGTGTCCGTAGCCTTTGATCACGTCGCGCGAGTACATCGGGCCGTTCACCTTCGTCAGCAGGTCGTACGTCTTCTGCGTGCTCGACGGCAGGTAGCACTCGTTGTTCTCGCCGGAGATGAACTTGATCGGGATCTTGATCCGGTCGGCGTGCGGGAGGTAGACGTCCTTCCCTTCGAAGTCGACCGCCTTCTCCTTCCGCACCGTCAGCGCGAGGTGCTCGAACGACTTCATGTTCGAGACGCCGAACATCTCCGCCAGCGCGGTGTGCGTCGAGTCGTTCAGCGTCACGTGCTCGTACAGCGGCGCGTACATGAACGTGATGCGGTGGCAGACCGCGTTGTTGCAGCGGCCCTGCGCCTGCACGATGGCGTTCGCCTTCAGCAGCTGGTCGTACGTCCTCTCGAAGATCCCTTCGTCGGTCGTGGCGATCGCATCGAGGCCGTCGAAGCCGAGGCGCTTGAGGAGCGTCGGCGTGTGCAGGCCGCAGCGGATCTTCTGCGACGTCGTGGCATCGACGTGCAGCCCGACCTGCGACGCCACCGCGGAGCGGACACCCTGCAGTCCGGCGGCCATGGCCATGAAGAAGGTGAACGAGCCGAAGCAGTGGACGACCGCCTGCACCGAGTCCTTCCCGGTCAGCTTGCGGATCGTGTCGACCGCCGCGGGGTAATCCTTCGTGGCGATGTCGTCGCCGCTGAACTGCGTCTTCGACACCGGCAGCTCGATCGACGCGCGGTAGTCGAGCAGCCAGCAGTCGTAGCCGTTCGCGTAGAGATACTCGAGGAGGTTGGTCTCGATCGTGTCGATGGAGAAGATCAGGCTGGAAACGCCGAGGCCGTGCGAGAGCATGACCGGACCTTTCTCGCCGCCCTTGTAGCGCGTCAGCCGCAGCTGCACCTTGTCGCTCGTCTCGAAGAAATGCACCTCGGGCACGCCCGCGCGCAGCGGACGCCGCTCGCGCGCCGGCTGGTTCGGATCGACGAATTCGGGGCACGCCAGCAGTCCGCCGTAGTCCTTGAAGAGGATGCCGGCGAAGAAGTTGCCGAACTTGGCGAGAGCTTCGAGCTTCGCCTTCTGATCGGGCGCGTTGATCGCGCGCATCGTCGTCATCTGCTTCGCGAAGTCGGCCGGCTGGATCTTGAGGATGCCTTTGCCGAGCACCGGCGCCTTGTCGTCCTCGCCGTCGTAGATCGTGACGTAGAGCGTGGTCGTGTCGTGCCACACCTTCAGCAGGTTCTCGTCGTTGACGATCTTGTAGCCGTAGAAGAAGTACGTCTTCCCTTCGACCGACTGCATCTTCATGCGGTAGGTCATGTGCTTCGTCTGCACCTGCTCGGGGTAATCGACGAAGAGCCCGAACTCGCCGTTGTTGACCGCGAGCGGCTGCGCGGAGAGCGCCGGCGCGATGACGGTGCCGACCATCTTCGCCGGATGCGAGGCGTCGGAGATGAGCTTGTTGACGTCCTCGCTGACGACGGTGAGCGTGAACTCGCACGGCGACTGATCCGACTTGCCCTCGCTGTAGCCGCGCTGGAAGTCGTCGGCGCCGCGGAGGAAGTAGCCCTTCATCGTCTCGGTGAACTCGATGCCGACCGCGTACACCGGATGCGGCCGCGTCGCCTGCGACGGCAGCGCGTAGTCGATCGTCCAGCCGTAGTCCTGGGCCATTAAATAAAGGTTGCGCTCCGACGCCGCGGAGATCGTCAGCAGCGGATTCACGCCGAGCGGGCGCGGGATGATCGAGCCGTCGCAGACGTAGAGGCCTTTGTGGACGTCGGTGCCGTTCGGACCGGCGAAGACCTGCCCCTTGTGATTGACCACGCCGCTCGCCGCGTCGTCGGCCATGACGCAGCCGCCGAGCGGATGGACGCTGATCAGATTGCTGCCGGCGATCTTGGCCCAGATCGGATTCTCGACGTAGTCGGCGTTGATGCCGGCCGAGGCCAGGTCCATGTTCTTGTTCGCGTTGACCGCGTTCGGCTGCGTGCCGACGCCCGGCCATTTCACGACCGCCCTGTCGTTCTCCAGCACCACCGTGCCGGCGCCGTCGTCCTGCGACATGATCAGCATCGTCTGCATGTTCTTCGTCGCGCCGTGGTACGGGCCGTAGATGACCGAGTCGATCTTCCGCTTCTCCGCGGCGATCGGATTCGTCGTGTGCTTCTTGCCGCACGCGTCATCGAGGCCGGAGAAGGTGATCGGGAGGATGGGGCCGAGCGCGCCGGGAATCGATCCTTCCTCGATGACCATCGTGTCGGGCAGCGGGAACGGCTCGCCGCGCAGGTCGATCACGCCGGTGATGCAGGGGCCGACCGGCAGCATCTCGCGCGCCGGGTTGATGCCGTAGCCGATGCCGTCGATCTCCTGCTCGGCGTTGTAGCCGAAGCCGAGGACGTCGCCGTTGCCGCTGAAGTGATGCCCGACCTGGTCGGAGAGCGGGAGGCCGTTGGCTTTCGAGCGGAGCAGCAGCTCGGTCGAGCCGAGCGTGCCGGCGCCGAGGACGACGATGTCGGCGGTGACGAACTGCAGCGGTGCGTCGAACGCTTCGCGTCCCGTGGCCAGCGGCTGGTAGTAGACGGCCCACTTGCCGTCGACCGTCTTCGCCACGTGCCGCACCGGCACCTGGCAGTAGATCTCCGCGCCGTGGTTCCAGGCGTCGGGGATGTAGTTCATCAGCGTGGTGTTCTTCGCGCCGACGTTGCAGCCGCTGCAGCAGTCGCCGCAGTTGTTGCACTTCGCCTGCGGCACGCCGACGTGGTTGCCTTCGAGCTGATCGACGAAGTTGACGTTGATCGGCGTCAGGTGGAACTTGTCCGCGTAGCCCATCTTGTTCGCCGAGTCGCGGAGGGCGTTGGTCTTCTTCAGGACCGGATAGTCGGTCGAGCTGTTCTCCGGATACGGATTCGGCTTGAGCATCTCCTCGGCGTGCTTGTAGCAATCCTGCAGGAGCGTGTTCGCGTCGGCCTTGAAGGCGGCCGGCCAGCGCGGATCGTCGAAGACGCGCGGCTCGGCGCGCAGCGCGACGTTTGCGTTGACGAGCGAGGTGCCGCCGAGGCCGCAGCCGACGAAGACCGACATGTCCTTGAAGGCGTGCAGGTCGTACATGCCGGTGCGCGAGCCGAGCTGGCAGTCCTCGGTCTGGATCTGCAGCTCGGACGTGACTTTCAGGTCGGTGTTCGGATACTCGCCGGGCTGTAGCTCCTTGCCTCGTTCGAGGATGCAGACCTTTCTGCCGGCCCGGGCCATGCGCGACGCGGAGATGCCCGCGCCGTAGCCCGATCCGATGACCACGACGTCGTAATGAGACTTGATCTCTTCGATGGGAGAAGAAAGACGGCGACCACCCATAGGACCTCCTCTGGACGTGCGAAATTGGTAATTGGGTTCTTGTTTGGAGGAGTGTCTCACGGAAGGATTTCCCTACCCAAGTCGGGTAGGGATTCGCCCCGCAAATCACTCTCCTCGGTAGCAAGCCCATCCACCAGAGACGGAAAGAGGAGAACCTATGGCTTTCGAGAAGCCCGACGCGGAACTTCTGTACAAGCACCTTCAGGCGCTGATCGATGTGGAGCTCTTCACCATCCCGTTCTACCTGACCGCGGCGAGCTCGGTGTCGAGCAGCGCGGCCGACAACGACTCCGACGTCCAGGCGCTGCAGCAGGAGGCGGTGTCGGTGGCCGTGCAGGAGATGTATCACCTCCAGCAGGCGTGCAATCTCTGCAACGCGTTCGACGTGACGCCGCGGATCCCGCACCTCGAGATCGAGGCCGGGGTGAAGACGCCCGTGCCGCATCTCGATCCGAACAACGCGCCGCTCGTCGCGGAGCTCGGCAACCTTCCGGCCGTGATCGCGGCGCTGATCGCGATCGAGGCACCCGACGACTCCCCCGATCCGGTCGTGCCGAACGAGAAGGTCATCTATCGCTCGATCGCCGATCTGTACAAGGCGACGCTCGAGCTCCTCGCCGCGTACCTCAGGACGTTCGAGCGGATCCCGGCGGCACTCGATCCGTTCTTCGATCCGGGACACAACCA